>Ga0315545_1000949_pt1 | contig 29751 bp, 26 predicted proteins | sample SalMarSW160210MG_FD_203096 | JGI IMG/M metagenome (GOLD analysis project Ga0315545, IMG submission 203096) | Salt marsh sediment microbial communities from the Plum Island Ecosystem LTER, Massachusetts, United States - Salt Marsh Sediment SW1602-10 ...
TCCTTCTCAGGTTATGAAACCTGTAAAAACATGGCACTCTTCAATATAGTGACTGAACGAACTCGCAAACCCCCATAAACACCACATTTCTTTTTCAGAATGTGGAAGTGAGGCTAGATAAGGATGCCCTAAGCCAATTCCGAACCTATGAGGCAGATCATTGGAAAATCCTGCCGTTGGAATACTAACAAGGATGACCGATAACACGACGCTCATCAATAGAGGTTTTTCATCGCCACCCCCTAAAGAACCTGCGTGCAACTTTCCGGTTATGGAAGCCTGACATTTGGAAGCGGAATAAGTAATAGAGCGCAACTTGGTTCCTTCTTCTAAGAGAGAAAAAGTCTTCACCAGAAAATCCCTTAATTTTTGCGTTCCTCGTCTAAATAACAGAGCCACTTTTCAGTAAAATCCAGTTTTAATAGCCTTCACCCTTGAGCATCACCGGTATTGTCCTCAATATTATCTTGATGTCCAGCCAGAGTAACCAGTTTTCAAGGTAGTGGATGTCCAATTTAACCATCTCTTCAAAAGGAATCCTGTTTTTGCCACTCACCTGCCAAAGGCCAGTAATCCCAGGAATTCCATCCAGCCTTTTTTTGTGCCAATCTCTGTAATCCTTGTATTCGTGTGGTAAGGGTGGTCTTGGCCCCACCAGGCTCATCTCACCCTTAAGGACATTAAGCAATTGAGGAAACTCGTCTACACCGTATTTTCTAATCAGCCTGCCTACCCTGGTGACTCTCCCATCATCGGAAATTTTAAACAGGGGCTTGCCATTCTCATCAATTTCATATGGATTACCTGCCTTAATCAAGTTTTTCACATATGATCGATGCTTGGCATCGTCTGTATTAACATACATCGACCTGAACTTATAAAATATGAAAGGTTTCCCCTTTTCTCCCAATCTCATCTGTTTGTAAAAAACTGGCCCGGGGCTACCAATCTTTATAGCCAACATGATTAAAAACAACCAGGGGGAAAAGGCGATGAGTATTAGAGAAGTCAATATAAGATCCAGGGCTCGCTTAAGAAGAAAGGCTTTTGCCCTTACAAAAAGCTGGCTTGATTCCATTGCACCGGCCTTGATCTCGGCGGATTTTGTTTCCCCCAAGTCAATTGCCTCAAGGATACTCTTATATTTCATTGCTTGAATCCATCTTCATGGGAATACTTCGTTTGATTGCCTTCTGAAAGCAAAAGAAGTTGAGACACTTATGTCCTTGAACTTAGACCGCCGCGGATTGGATACCCTCCATAAGGCTTATCCGTTAGTCTCGTGACGCATCTAAGATCATCAATATTTTTTACCACCCTGGCCGGGTTTCCGTAGACGACTGATCGGGGAGGGACATCTTTAGTTACCACGCTGCCTCCTCCGACGAGGGAATGTTCTCCGATGGTGATAAACGGGAGCAGAGTAACATTAACTCCAATCTGCGCACCTTTTTTAATAATCGGTCCCTTCATACATTGGGCAGAATACTTACAACCAGGATGAATGTCATTGGCCACGACCACACCCGGTGCCATAAAGACGTCATCCTCAATCACCGTATACTGAGCAATATAGACACCACAGTGAATTTTAATATTGTTGCCGATCACACATCCATAGTCCATTACCGAATTATTCCAGATCCTGAAATTATCACCGATGAGATTTTCCTCCCTGATTACCACATTATGCCCTGTTTGCAAATTATCTCCTATTTCGGAGCCACAGTAAATGACCGATCCACTTCTGATCCTGGCATTCCTGCCTATGGTTAGTCTCTCGGATTGGATTATCCTGTCGCTTGAATATCCAATCAGTACTCCTTCATCAATTTCACAGCCTTCTCCTAAGGCAACCTTCTCACTTAATGTTCCCAACTCCTGGCTCATAGCCTTATCCTTCCCTTTTTTCCTCCATTCTTTAGGGATTCATTTATCTTCTCTATCATCCTCACTACCTGATAGCCGTTTTCGCCATCAGTAAGGGGTTTTTTGTCTTCCCTGATGCACTCCAGAAAATGGCTTAATTCCGCCTTCAAGGGCTCTTCCTGTTTTAAGCGAGGAATGGTAATATCCCCATATCTATAGGAAAGTTGAAACTCACCGAAGCTATTATGAGAATTGGGAACTAAAACTCCCTTATCGTAGATTTTGATCTTCTCTAAGGTTTCTATATCATCGTAGACCACCATTTTCTTAGTCCCCACCACGGTCATATTTCTGATTTTACAGGGATCAAGCCAGCTAAGATGCAGATTAGCTACTATTTTATCAACAAAATTCAAGGTGATGAAAGCCACATCTTCATTCTCCGAGAGAAAGTGGCTCTGACCAGTGGCCACGATTCGGCACTCTTTTTCTCCCAATCTACCATTTAGAAGATACAGAATTACGGAAATATCATGAGTTCCAAGATCCCAGACCACATTTATATCATCCTGAAAGAGCCCTAGATTTCGTCGCTGGGAGGAGATATAAAGAACATCTCCTAATTCACGGGAATCGATCAGCTCCTTTAGCTTATTCACCGCCGCCGTATATAAAAATGTATGTCCTACCATCAGCACTTTACCTTTTTTCCTAGCAAGCCCGATCAGTTCCCTGGCTTGCTGGCTGGTCTGGGTTAAAGGCTTCTCCACAAAAACATGTTTTCCCGCCTCCAGTCCCTCCTTAGCCAGCTTGAAATGGGTATGTACAGGGGTAGCTATGGCTACGGCCTCCACCGTGGGATCATTAAGGATCTCCTGGTAATTCTGAGTAACCTTAGGCTCGGGATAAAGGCTCTTAATACGCTTCAGTTTGTCTTCATCCAGATCGCAGCAATACTTCACCTTACTTTCCGGAATCTGGATAAAAATCCTAATTAAATTTGGCCCCCAGTAACCACAACCAATAATGCCAACCTTGATCATTTTCTCTATCCTTGACCACTTTTCTACATGGCAAAGCGGTTAAGCTCTAGTCTTAATGTCTGGCAAAGAATCTCTTTATCTCAGTAACGACCTTTTCAATCTCTTCCTGAGTCAATTCTGGAAACATTGGCAGAGAAAGAATCTGCTTAGCACACTCTTCTGCTACAGGAAAATCGCCTTCTTTATATCCCAGATATTCATATACTCTTTGTAAATGAAGAGGTATAGGGTAGTGAAGCCCTGTACCTATACCTTTGGATTTAAGCCAGTCTTGCAGCTCATCCCTCCTATGCGTCCTAATCACATACAAGTGATAAACATGTTTAGCATACTCTGCCTCTAAAGGCATGACCACTTCATCCACATCCTCCAATAGGTCATTGTAAATCGAGGCATTTTTTCGCCGCAATTCATTCCACTCATCTAATCTTTTTAGCTTAACTCTTAATATAGCCGCCTGCATCTCATCCAACCTACTATTATAACCTTCTACTAAATGTTCATACTTTTTTATCTGTCCATGGTCCCTGAGCATCTTTATCTTCTGAGCAATTTCATTGCCATTGCTAACCACCATTCCCCCATCCCCAAAAGCTCCTAAGTTCTTGCTGGGATAGAAGCTAAAGCAACCGGCATCCCCAATAGAGCCTGCCTTTTTACCTTTATATTCTGCCCCATGTGCCTGGCAAGCATCCTCAATGACCTTTAAGTTATACTCTCTTGCTATCTTCATTATTGGATTCATATCTGCAGGCTCTCCAAATAAATGGACTGGAACTATTGCCTTCGTTTTCTCATTTATTGCTCCTTCAATCCGGGAAACATCAATATTATAAGTCGATGAATTAATATCTACAAAGACAATCTTTGCCCCGGTCTGGGAAATCGCCTCGGTAGTAGCAATGAAAGTATTGGGAACAGTAATTACCTCATCTCCCTTTTCAATTCCGCAAGCAAGTAAGACTAAACGTAAGGCATCGGTGCCATTAGCTACTCCAACAGCATATTTTGTCCCACAAAAGCTGGCAAACTCTTTTTCAAAGGAATTAACACTTTCCCCCAGGACAAACCTGCAGCTATCCATTACTTGCTGGAGACTAACATTAACTTCATCCTTAATTGACTGATACTCCTGTTTTAAATCTAAAAATGGCACTCCCGTTGCTTTCTTCATACCAGTTCCTACTCGTAGGTTACTTTTATATCTCACTTTTCAATCTGTTTTTGAACTTTCTAACTTTTTACTCCAAACATAACTTCATTATTTACCAGCTTAATCCTTGTAATTACGCCATCCTTGGCAGCCGGCCCTTTAATATTGGGCTATCCATTTTTATCAATTTTAATTCTTGGGGCATCTCTTCCCCCCATTAACCGTAGACTATTCCTTCAAGCTGTGACGACCTTTCACGACCGCTAATATAATGACCGAAATTAAAATAAGTCCACACGCTCCAGCTATTCCCAAGGCGGTACGTCGATGGATGTAGTAAAGTGAAATAATGGCCCTTCCTGATTTGTTAGTCGATAAGTACATATCTCTGAAATCAGAAAAACGTCTTAATCCCCACACTCTAACGCCTGATTTCCGGATATTCCTCAAAAATCCAGTAGGAAAATTCACAATACTGAGGATCTCTTCGCTATAAATGATTTCCAGTTCCATTGAGTCTCCAAGAGGAATAACTTCATCAACTTTTAGAGTATTATTCTCGACGATATAATTGGCTTCTACTCCATTGACGGTTACTTTGCTAATGGGCACATTTAGAGTTTCCTTCTTGCGAATATGATAAAGCTTTTTACTTCCCGATTTATTTGACAAAACTAACTTATTTCCATACATTCGCACATCTACGCTTCTATCATCATTAGTCTTTTCAAGGTAAAGATGTTTTGAGATGTTGCCCAAACTTGTCCACTTGACTTCTCCTGCCAAATTATTGATTGCATCAGCAGTAGAGTTAAAGGCATCTATTCCTGAGAAGAAGAAATCCTGATGTGCAACAATTAGAACTGGTTTATCAATAAACAGATCAAATATATATGGAGCAACCTCTATACCACTTTTTGACTTTTTAAAACTCCATATCCTATATCCCTGAGTTGGACGCCTTTTTAAAACAGCAAAATTTACATAATCCATAATTGCAGGTTCTATTCCGTAAAATGCAGATTTAGGTCGCGTCTTTTCTAAAGGGGCATCTTGATTATTCACAGTAGCAACAAAGTTATATCTTTTTAAGAACTTCAATGTCTCTTCTGGAGCAATACCATGAGGAAAAATCATAATTCTATCATAAGGTATTCCGGTTAACTTTCTGAATTTTTTCATTCTGTTCAGTGCCTCGATTATGTCCTTCTCCTGTTCCTCAAGTGGTACTTTATTATATTTATAAAACTCATAATGATCATGGTTATTGCCATGAATGGCTATGGAATATCTATCAGGATGATCTAGAAAAAATTTTACTACCTCAGGATTCGACCGATCGTAATTCCAGGGGATAAAGGCAATGGTAGTATGGAAGTTATGGGTTTCCATTGAGGTCAGTAATCCTTTAAATTCTAGATTTCCATAAGGTTCTACTAGGAAGGGATCATCAATAGTGAGATTAGCGTAATCGGTCTCTCTATGCCAACATTCATCTGCACAGGAGTATCTCAGAAACATCATTATGGGAACTATTTCTGAAAAATGTTCCGTGTTGTAGAGCTCTTTCATCTGAGTACGCCCTAAGCTCTTGGTGTACCTGGTTCCCGAGATAAAGATACTACCTTTCCCCTTTCTACATCTCACAAATACAGGATACATTTTAAAAGAATCATCGGTAGCGCTCACAATTATGTCGATATTGCTGGTACTATCAGGTCTTATGGTAATAGCGAAGTCATTTTGAGACGCGGGATGTGACAACTCTAATCCAGTGAATTCTCGCGTGATCTCTGGAAAGGAATCCGAGATGATATACTCTGTTGATAAATCTGCCGGATAACTAACTCCGGTTATTACATTATCCGTAAGTTTCTTGAGTAGCAATTCGCTGCTATTTGTGACTTCTTCTATGAAGATAAAGAGGCTAATACCCCCAATTGTCACAGCATTTTTGAGAATTTTAATGTCACTTGAGTCAGGATAAGAGGGATTGTCCAGAGTACAATCCTTGATGAACACAGCCTTTAAATACTCTCCGCTTTCATCTCTCAATAAGTCATCTATTAGTGAAGTCGTAGAAAGATCAACTACTTTGCATCGTAATCCGTAATATTCACAGAGTCTTTGAAAATTAGTGTTACAATTCCCCTGCGAGGAAGTGGTAAGCAAGGCAGTGTCATAAAAGTCAACAGCAAATAGTGCTGTCCTCAAGCCAAAAAGAAGCAATAAGATTAAGGACCAAGCGAGAAGTGATCTATAATATCTCATAAATCCGCTCCTCAATCTAGCTGAGATACAAGTTTTCTTAGCTCGGGCAAATATTCTCCCTCACCTAACGTACGCAACCGAACGCTTGCAATCTTATTTCTCAGAACAACTACCGCTTTAATTGCCACATCTCGCGATAACGTGTCAGTAATTACCTTTGCTCTTTACATACTGCAATGGCCCCTCATAGTACTCGATCAGACCTCATCCTCTTTGCCTGTGCCCCAACCTTCACCGGCCTTATATAGTCTGGGTGAACAGTCACAATCTCCATACTGTTCGGTTTTTCAACCAATCGGTTTTTGCTTCCCCATTCCGAAATAGTCAAGGAGAGGCAGTTCTATCTAAATAATGAATAGTGAACTTCTTCGGTTTGAGCCACGATCTTACCCCAGTTGTATTCTCTTTTTGCCCTTTCTTTTGCCTTTGTACCAAGTTCTTCGCAATAAGATGGGTTCTCGGGGACAAACCCAATTTTACTTGCAAGATTATCAATATCTCTTTTTCGAAACGGAATTCCCACGCGCTCCACTGCTTCTGCATTTTCTGGAATATCCGAATATATAATGCACTTTCCATAACTCATCGCCTCAAGCAGTGTAATTGTCAGACCCTCAATCTCTGATGCTGCACCCTCACCGCAATACTTCCTATCATAATTATATAGATCGATAAACTCCTTAATCATTCTTTTAACTTTCTAATTGGTAGTTATTGAATAACGTAATTTTGTGTAACTCGTTTATCCTGCGTCGCAGGTACGCTTTCATTAATATCTTTGGGATACACCGTTCTTGGAATATCAATGTTAATTCTTTCCGCTAACTTGTACGTTAGCTTTTTGTTACATAGAATTTGCGACATCGCCCAGTCAGGGGTAGGGATATTATAATATTTCTCCAGTAACCTTTTGTTAATAGAAAGAACTCTGACTGTTTCATCATCCGTTGGATAGACTGCCCAGTTGTTTAATTTCTCTTCTTCAGCCAGAGATAGTAAGAATTCCAAGAATAAGCTTTCATCCTCTAAGGATCGACAACGAAAGAATCTTGTTGTAAATTTGGAAGCCGGTCCAATACAAGTTCCGGAGTCTAGGAGACAAACTGGAATATCCTGTCTGCCAAGGCTTCTTATTACACCTAACCCTTGGTAATCGCCACCTATTACTATGACACCCGTTCTTCTCATGCCTAGGTACCCTTAAGAAAGCAAGCCATAGGTTTTTTGGGGCACCTTTGCCCAATTGGAAAGATGGAGCACGGTCCCTTTGGAGTGGTTTCTTACAAACTCATCCCATCTTTTTGCTTTTGATGGATGAATGCTTCTTATTCTCATAAGCACCTTATTTTCTGAGCCACAAAGAAATTCCAATGACTCACATACGGCAAATTCTTCAAATCCAATGTATTTTCCCAGAAGGCGAAAAACCAATCCAGAACTTGCCGCCAAGGCTATTTCTAGAAAGCGGCAACCAATTATGGCCATACGTTTTTAACTAAGAATCCTGTTTGAAACAAGGGACCAGACGTTCTTCAACAGAGTGGGCTGTCTCGCCCTAGTACAGCAATACCAAGCTGCTACACCGCAATGCAGACCTCCTGCCTCATTGGCAAAAGGGAGAAAGAACCCACTCACAGCCGCTCAAGCAGCAGAGATGATGTGATCTTAAGGAACTCCAGTCTTCAGTCGAGAGTGTAGCGTAGCTAACCAGAATGAATATAAACCTGACTTCTTAATTTATCACTGCGTATGATTATCTCTTCCAACTTCTTTGAAACGAATTCGACAACGTCATTTCTGTAAGCATGATCTCCGCTGTCATTTCTAAATCTCTTTACAAACCTAAGGTCGCGTAGACCTGATACTGTAGTAATAAACTTGAGTCTTCCTTGATTTCTTAGTTCTTCGTCAACAGCGGCTCTTTTTCCCAAGAATATACTGTATGCAGGTGTCCCTATAATTGCCGCTTCTCTCGTCATTGTCCCTCCTCCTCCTATTACGATGTCTGAGCAATGAAGTAAGCTAATAGAATCTATGGGCTTAGGAAGAATAACAAAATTGACCATTCTTCCAAGTCGTTTCTTAAGGATTTGATATTGCTCTCTCCCCCGAGGCAATACAACCACAGTTACATCAAGCTTTTGACCTAACAAGTCTACTACCTTCTCAAATAGTACATTACCTTTATCTTCACAGTAGTGAGCATTCCATGCGGGAGGTCTCAAAGTAACCATTATTTGGTCCTCGCCTACCCCAAGTCTTTCAAGGATTCGCTTGTTAGGGAATATTGAGTACACATACAACTCCTCTTTGAATCCTGGATACTTCACTATTCTTTTAATAGAGATTCCCTTTTCGATTAAAACACGTGTAGGAATGCATTGTGGAACAAAGAGCTTCGATACGAATCTCTTGTAGAAAGACATATTAGAGTGTTCGTAGTCGTTGAATGCTACTACGGGAATCCCTAACAGATAGGCTGCTAGAATGTGTGATCGAGAGCCATGATTTATAGCCACGCATATACTTTTTCTATGATTAAAAAATTTAATAAAAAGTTCAAATGCTCTTAAAAGAGTGACAATCGCCTTTAATAAGCAGTTCTTACCATGATATTTAAAAGGTTCGGTTATTCCAATATAAGGAATTTTGTTCATTTTGAGCAATTCTAATGTTTCCGATTTATCTCGACCAGTAATAATAAATTTAACATCTCTTTGTGCTAATCTTTTTATAATAGGCTTGAAAAAAAGCACATGTGGAGAGTTTTCTATATCAATCCAGACTTTCATACTATCTTCTTCTCATATTAAGTAATTGCGCAAACCATTTAAACTTGGTCCCAGCGTATATATATAATACTCGGCCGCGTAATGACGGGTGCGACTTTAACGACCTCAAGACAAGCGCCAAAAGTCATCGTTACTTTTTTTCTTTTTTTTATTTTATTTTGCTATAGCTGTGTCTTATCATGTCTTTCTTGTTTACGCCCTACTTTCCAGTGCTTCCGTAACTGTTTTGAATCTCTCACCCCAAGAATTTTTTCGGGCAAACTCAAAAAACTCCTTTTTGTTCTTTCCATCTTCGTACGCCTGCTGAATTAAATTTACAAACTCTCTGGGCGAACCTGCAACATAGCAAGGCGCTTCCATATTTCTTATTTCATTAAGATCTGTCGAAACGACCGGCAATCCACATCCTAAATACTCATAAAGTTTTAAGGGGTTGATAGAGTCCGTAAGTTTATTTTTTTTGAACGGGATAATGCCTACATCGGCATACTTCAGATAAACAGGTATATCTTTATATTCCTTACTCCCTAACAACAAAACATTTCTATGTTTAGCCAATTTTGACACATTGATTTTAGGTAAACCTATGAAAACAAAAGTATAATTCTCTAAATTATTAGATACAAAATCTAATAACTCCATATCAAGCCAATAATTGAGTGCGCCTACATAGACAACTTTTGGGGAGTGTATATTTTTGTATTCACCCGGCTGGTCTGCTTGAGAATATTTAAAATGAGAATATTGTGCACCGTTTGGGAGGTAAAAGACATTATTTTTCTTTATTTTTGATGCCTTTTGAACCAATGACTTTGCTGTGGCAAAGACAATATCGACTTTTTTAATCAATTCTTCTTCGATCTCTGAAGCATTTTGGGGAATATGGACAAAGGAAGAAAAATCATCAGACAAGCGAAAAATGCTTACTTTGTAATCTATAGTATCTAATAAAGTATAGAAGGAAAGGTTTGAAATCCACAAAATATCTACCCTTGTGAAATCCTCCTTTTTCAAAATTGAGAAGAGGGATGGCAAAGTAAAGTTCAATGTATTTTGAGCCACCCATTTGTTCCTTAAAAGTGGGTAGCTTTTATATGGGAAAAGAGTCAACGGACAGTAAGCAAAAGGCCCACCGACATAACTCTTACCATTGCGAATCCATAATGATATCCTTTCCCAGGGGTCATGTACTTTATTGAATCTTAATAAGTGTAAAGGAGAAAATGGACCGATCAACCAACAAATGGAGTAGCCTTGTTCAAGGAACTTTCTTGCGTAATAATAGCCTCCACCTTTTCCAGAAGGTGAATTCCATGCGCCATACTCTGCCATTAGTATTCTTTTCATAATTGACTGTGTAAGCTTATATTTTCAATATGTTCTATCTTGGATAATAGAGGAATTATCCCTACTAGGAACCAAAACAATGTTCCGCTAGATGCTGTGGTTAGCGGGACATTAAACATACTCAAGGCTATATAAGCTATTTCTCCAGCGATTATTGCGCAAGATATTCTACAGAGATAAATATTGGTGCTCTTTTTTGCTTCCTCCATAGCTATCGTACCTATTTTTGTCAATATCACGATAAACAAGATAAGCCCGGGTATCCCTAGTTCTACTAAAATTTTCAAAAAATCATTGTGGGGACCTATCCAAGAGGGTAATTTACCTGTCATATTTTCAAGCAAATGCATTGCAACCCCTCTCCGTGCGCTTCCCGTTCCTGTGCCTCCTCCCAATGGATAAGCTTTAAATGCTTGCCACGCCATATACCACTGATTACGTCCTCTTGCGCGAACCGTGGATGCCTCTAACGGATTTGCAAGCTCCCCAAAACGTACAAACTTCCCTATCTCTGTCGCTTTTAGCGCAGGGGAAGCAAGGGAAAATATTCCCCATAATGCAGCTACAATTATTATTGCCAACAAAACCATTGTCATTCTTTTCCTTTGCCGGCCTAACAAACCAACATAAAATACACCACCGATTACGAATGTTCCAAAAGCAGCACGACTTAAAGAGACAATCAAAAATAAAAGAAAAGAAAATAAGAATATTATTTCCCATTTATGGTCATAAATATTAGGACTTTTTACCAGAGAAAATACTGCGAGTAAGCTTATAGGATACACCAGCCCCATATTTCCATAGCAAAAACCAACAGGTCTTAATACTAAGCCCTTTGGACCCCAAACATACCAATTGCTGGCCCTACTACTTGCTTCTATTTCAAACCATAAGGACTCAAAGGTTGGTAAGCCAAATATCACCTGCCAGACCCCATATAAGCAGCTTATTATGCCATAGATAAACATAATTTTGAGAAATCCACGAATTTCATCACTCGTTCTCAAAGCCTCTCTCGATAGAAAATACATTCCCATGGCAGGTAAAGTTCCAGACACAAAGCCGATCATTCCCAGAGGAATTGATCCGTTAGGATTGAAGATTTGGAGAAAAGCGAGAATTATATAAGCCAGCATAAACTTATCTAAAGAATGCTTAATGAGCGCTTTTTTACATACTGCATATTTGGCAAGTAGTATGAAGAAACAGAGAATCAACATGCCAATGGGCATCACAAACAAAAATGAGGAAGAAAGAAGCTGACTAAAAACCGTGCATTGAAAATAGTAAACTAATCTATTAAGAAAGCCTCTAATAAGAAGCAGCATTATGGCCATTATAATTGCGAGTCTAAAGCTTTTCAGCAGTACTATGAGCCAAATAACCAGTATTATTATACATCCTAATATATCAAAAGTCATTTATACACGTTGGTGTAAGTAAAATGCATTTAATTTGAAAATATCTTGGTTTAGACTTTCTTTCTACTTTCTGTGAATATTTGCCCCATCTACATCTAGGGTTAGGATCATCTCAACCTTTTGAATTTGATAAGGTGACCATGGCATTTTGATTTATGAATTAATTCGCCTTTTATCACATTGTTTGGTTATGACTCATTATTTTTGTAACTTAACTCGAAACAAATGTGGGGCAAGAAATTTTCCAGATAGTTTTTCAGCCCTACTAGCTTAACTTCTTAAATCTCTTTGAGATTATGAACAGATGGATCTTTCTGTAGGGGCTCAATTCAACCCCAAACCTCTGCATCAGTTCCACTTATTTTTCCGTAATTCTTTTAAGGAATCTAACACTTGGGAAGCAGAAATGCTCTGAGTTATTACCTCATGATACATAAAATAAATTGTTTCTTTATTTTTGGTCATTTCTTCCATTAATCTTGGTAAACCAAGAAAGTATTACTGTAAGGCATTACTGTTTTTAAAGTCGCAGTAAACTTTTGCGTTTTAGTAATCATTCCATATTCAGGAGAACAAAAAGCAGAGTCTCTATGCCACTGAGGTTTATCAGAGTCGACATTTAGGTTTCGCTTGAATTCTGGCGATAAAATAAGGTTCCACTGTAAGCTATGTTTTCCTTCTCCCCGAAATCTGTCTATTATTTCCAACTTTCCCACTTTTTTATGAAATTCTATTTCTCTTTGATGAATAACAGAATGAGAAAGTCTTTTATATCCGTAATGCTCTCCAATAAAGACATCTATTTCATTACCTATTTTCCATTTTAAGCATTTAATTGCAGCATTATTGTGCATCTGAAATAGATTCTTTTCCTTAAATCTATTTTGTTCCTTATTATCAACCGTTACAGTATTATGATATACAGTACTTCTAAACTTATTCCTCCATTCTGGTTTAGCAGTGTAAATATAGGTCCCTGGATCAACGATAATATCCTGCCCATCTACACATAATTCAAAACTCAATTCATCGTTATGGCAATGTCCGCCATTTCCATTTTGACCGTTAGGGCCACAGGAGATAAACATATAATTCTTATCATTCCTCATTATATACCAGCCGGCATGGGGAAATGCACGGCTACCAATATTTGCAAGGCCATTCTGTTCCAAATCCTGCCAGATTTCATAACCCTTCTCTCCAAAAACCCATAATGCCTCTTCACAAAAGCCAAATTCTTTAATCTTAAACTTAGGCTCTTTAAAGAATATAGCCCCAAGAGTAAGCAGGTATCGCATATCCAGAACCTCCCGCTTAGTAAATATATGAAGTCTGCCATTGTCATTGTCCCCAATCTGAGGCATTCTACCATTTGGCTTTAAGGCATAGAGAACGAATTCAAACATCTTGTATAGGCGCTGGAGATGTTCTTCACCGAATAATTCATTCCCAATTTGTATAAAATTGTCTTCTTTAAAATTCTTATCATTAATTATTACTAGGAAAATGGCATAAAAGAATAGCTCCAATACCAAACGGTGATAACAGGTGGAAGCTTCAAAATCAACCCCATCAGGATAGGTCTGCTTTTTCATCTCCTTTTTAAATTCCTCTATGGCAAAGTTTTTCCATTCTTTAGATTCCTTGAACTCTGGAATTAAAACTCCTAAATAAACTAGTCCCACAATATTATAAAGATAATGATTAGAGGTCAGGGTCTCGCTGTATTCTAAGTTATTTTTAATATGTCTTCCATGTTGAAGTAGGTTCTTAAAAAATTTGATAATGAATTCATTGCTAACCAAGGGAGAGCCTTTAAAAAACTCCCAGGCTAAAAGCCAGTTACAGGCTCTGATGGCAACATCCATAGTGCACGCCCAGTTTACTCCAAATTTAGGGGGATTATGCTCAATCCAATCAGTAATCTCGTTAATAAATTCATAAACATACTTCTCTTTTTTGGTTAACCAGTAAGCCTCCCCCAAAGTAGTTAAATGCTGAAAACGAGACAGTTCCCAGGGAACCTTCACATCTACACCCAATTTATGCCCATATTCTACATCCTTATAATATGCCTTAGGATTCCAACGATAGCCAGATTTAAAGTCGATATACCAGTCAATTGGTTCATAATTGTGAATGATAAATTGTGAATGATAAATTGTGGTTAATTCCTTACTCTCAATCTGCGTATCGTAACAATGGCCTTCAAAGCCTTTGGCTCTCATCCCGTAATAAACCTTAACTGGTCCACTTCCCAAAAGGTCAAATATATGCTCACAAATTTTATTAGCCTGTCCGATGATTTTACCTGGAGCATCTGATAAATGCTCATAGATAAACGAAACAATACCCTCTCGTTTTAATGAATCAGTGAAAAACTTCGACTCTCTTTTTTCACGAAAATGCTTTTGCAGTTCTTCCAAATCCTCAAATTTATACTTCGAATTCCAAACCTTCCTTAAGAATTTCACTTCGGTCATTTCAGTGCCAAATATATTGACAGAAATTTTATGAATAGCATCGAACCCTTTATGTGCCACTTTGGAGAAAGACTTTTTAATCACAATCCTTCTCGCTGCAGACTTTTTCTCTCCTGAAGATAATATTCAAGTCTATTATCCACGATATATACCTTCCTTCACGCACATCTACGCACATCCAAATTTTTCCTTCTAGATCCAAAAAAAATCATTTTAAGTAAATGCTCTCAAACAATAACAGAACACTATTATTTTTCGTTAACAGCAGAAACAAACAAGCGATATCCCCATTTCAAATCTTTTCCTGTAGAATACCATTTTGCTTCAAATTTATTTAAATCAGCTCCCATAGAACGTAGCAGTTTTCTAACAATTTTTATATACAAAGGAAAATCTAATAGGAAACCAAAGTAATTCTTAATCTCGAAGAATTGATTAACCAAAGGTATTAATTCTGAATAATGATAGTTATAATAATAAATTGATTTAGCGTGATAACCAGTTTTTCCCCATTCCCCCAAAACACTTTCGGATTTGTTGTAGATTAACTTCTGTCTCGCTTTCTTGTCATTGTAATTATAAGAAGTAAGAATTATTTTGGCTCCGTTTTTAGAAATATTTTTGACATCTAATAATAACTTCTCTCTCAAACAAAAACTAGGAATATGTTGAATGAACTCAACCATACACACATCATCAAAAACCTCTTCGGTAAAGGGCAGCTTATTCGCGTCAGCTTGAATTAATAATACATTTTTATATCCTGCCTCGTCTATTACTTTTAAACTCTCCTTAGAAAAATCTACGGCGAAAACCATCTTATATTCATCATGCAACAAATGTTCAATTCTTCCCGGGCCGCAACCTAAGTCCAATAAGAATTTTTTAGTCTTATCCTCATTTCCGATATTTAGATATTCTAATATTAGTTTATCTAATAGTTTCGAATATAAAATGGGTGTTTTTGCAAAATAGTTTTTGGCTTGGCTGTTCCTTAGTTTCATTTCAGAAAATTTATCGATATTTTCTCGCTTTCTTGATAACATTTCCTTCGGTAACATACTAACAATACCTCCTTCAATATTATATAGCCGTCCACAATCATCACACCTAAGACAATTTGAATTCTTAATAGTCAGTCTTCCCTTACAATCAACGCATCGGAAATAACCTAATATGTTTTCAATAAGGTTCATATTTTTAGCCTTTTGATAGATTTATTTTTAATTCCTTTAAGAAACTACGTTCAATTTTTTGATTGCATCTTTTCTTGATGATATGAAGTAACTTTCCCTTTAACGAATTACCTCTTTTCAAAAAAGTGTATATCCCAACAGTTTGCTTAGAAAATCTTAATTTATCAGAATCCGTGCCTGTACCGAGGCATAGATTTTTTATTTCCTCAGCTAGCATGTATTGTATTGAATAATCTTGGCACAAAATTCCCAGACCTAAATTTTTTATCTTTTTTTCATATCTACTATATGCACAGTCCCAAAAATAATACTTTTTATTTACCTCAAATCCCAGAATATAAGCCACAATTTTTCCATTATGTTCGACACAAGAACACTTTGCATTTTCCGAGTATGATTTGACTAGGTTCCTCACAAAATTTTCGATCCAAGTATCTCGATACAGAGAATGTTTTGAGCTGAGTCCTTTAGAAATTGAAACTTCTTTTATCTCCTCGAAACGATCTAATATCTGATTTGATACTAAACAGGCTGTTGCTAGATCAATACGTTCTCTTTTTATCTTATTTTGTCTTCTTCTCAAATTCTTTTTCAGGTGTTTATTATAATAGTTACTTCTTACTGAATCATACGTATCTGAACTTATCTCCGGGCACGCCGATAAAACTGTAATATCTTTTTTACTCAAGTCAAAACTAGGAGTAAATTCTGGGATATATTTCAACTCTATCAAATCATATCTTTTATTCTTCTTTAACCAATCAAAGAGGAAATTATATTCTTTTTCGCTCAATCTATCTGAAATAATATCCAGGTAAGTCGCTCCCCATTGCTGAGCAATGAACTCCATTGTTCTATATCTCAACCCTTTTATTTTCCTATTAACCTCGCAGAACGGGGCAATTGCTCTAAGCATATCTTCCTTACTATATAGAAATAATATGCAAAGTTTTTTGTTATATCCAAAGTTCCTCCTTTCATAATTTTTGAAGTGTTTCCACCAGGTCCTTTGCCAAATATAGGATGAAGTAATGTTCCGACTCTCGACTTTTTTCTCAAAACTTAACCATTCATCTTTAACTTCATCAAACTCATTATCGGTTGTAATAACTTTAATATGCATATTCAACATGTCAAAATGCTCTTTAGATTCCTAACTTGAAGATTCCAGACACCAAAGCACAAACTTCTTTAATTTCTTCAGTTTTTAACTCATGAAGTAAAAATAGCATTGACACATAAATTACTATTCCCACTGGTATACTTATGGCTAAGTTTATTAAGTTGGAAAAAGCTAGTGTATTACTCAAACAATATACCAATAATCCCATCATTATTGAAGCACAGCCTATTTTACCTAAAGATTTAAACGGAAACTTCCAAGTAAAAAGTCTTTTTGAAAAATAAATTATCAATCCGTCCATAACAATGAATCCAATAAGAGTGGTAGTCGCTGCTGCCATATAGCCATATTTTGGCACGAAAGCAAAATTGAACCCTAGATTAACTAAACCACCAATAATTAAAGACATCATAATATATTTTGTTTTTTTTCGATAACCCAATCCGTGACCAAATCCTATAACAGCACCGTCTAAAAAGATACTTAAAGCAACGAAAGGAAGAACACGATAACCCATAAAATATTCCTGGCCAGTAAGAATGCCAAGAATGGGTTTTGCTAAAACACTTAATCCTACTACTGCAGGAAGAGAAACCATTAGAAAATATCTTGTAACTTCAGTATTGAACACTCTACTTTTTCTCTCTCCTTCTTTTTCCCAAATATTGTAAGCTATTGGACTACAACCCAATGTAAAAAGAGAAACAAGAAGTAAAATACTTTTTTCTCCAATTCCATAACTTGCTGAATAAATTCCTACTTCCCGAGCACCTCGAAAAAATCCAAGCACATATCTATCGGATAAAGCTAATATCCAATAGGCTAAGTTACCTATCATTAATGGAAAACTGAATTTTGCCATCTCTATAGCTAAAGGCCTTGATGTTCTTCCTTTTAAGGGAGTTTTACCTGCAACTTTCCTCCAGAGCCAAGGAAGAACTAAAACTATAGCTAAAATTATTCCCCAAAGTAAACCCTCTATTCCGAATTTAAAAATCATTACTAAAATTAACCCAAAGCCAATAGCAGTAATGCTTTTCCAGACTGAAAAAGTAGTATACCAACCCACCAAACGTTTTACCCGAAGAAAGCTGAGTAGAGTTCCGAAAAAACTCGAGAGAATAAAAATCCCCAAGCTGAGCAGCATTAAATCATAAAGGTTCTGTGAAATATAACTTTTACCAATTAAAAGGATCACCAAGAATAAAACAGAAATTCCAAAAACAGAGATCAAAAGCCATTTTATCACTGTACTATAGAATATACCTAATTTCTTATCGCGTTCATAGGCAGGATAAAATCTAACGATAGACATGCCCACCCAACTAACAAGAGTACATAAAACCATAATTGTGCTTAAGACCAAAATGTAATCTCCATAATCTGGCGGTGGAAATAAGCGAGTAATAATTGGAATAGAAATAAGTCCCACCATAGCTGGTACAATATTTGAAGGAAGATATTTTGTCATATCTTTAAATAATTCTTTAATCATAGTTATCCAATTTCCTCATAGATTCCAGCATTAATGGTGTTGTAAATCCAATAGCCCTGTTTGTAATACCCTTTGATGATTTCACTAGTCTCTACACTTTTGAATTCTTTGTGGTCTGATATTACAGTGATAAATGGTTTTTTATATTTACCATCATAAATCAATTCATATCGTTTATTGTCCAATTGTCTAACTGATGAGCGGCTATAAGACTCAAAATATCTGGCGATTTCAGCGCAGGTTGCATGCCAAAGATCTGCTCTCTTGAAAAGAACATAGATTTCATTTATAGAATCTACATCTGAATAAATAGACGGAGATTGAAACCTTCCATCTGTTCTAAGAAACATAAAGTGCTCAGCAATAATGATAGGATTACCGCTTTCATATATTCTTATAAGTTTCGAAAGCCTATGCATCCTTTTAATTTCTCTCAAAATATTTTTAAGGGTTAAAGATGTAGGATTATTATTAAACAAACCGCCCGACACATTGCTGGGCATAATAATTAAGCCGTCCATAATCTTAGGACTCATAGATTTTAAGTTGGAGAAATCAAAATTCCAGTATAACAAATCCATTTCAGAAAAATCCCTTGGCTTTAACATCTTACTTTCATATCCCGGAGACCTCCCACCCACTATTTTGATACCGTAATCTTGGTATAAACTATCAATTATCTGCTTCATTCTTTTCTTAAATTTATTTGCATCTATATAGGTCAATTCCAACATAACGTTGTTTCGGATTTCGGGGTTGTTAACATCGGTATATTTATTGTGATTAACTCCATGTCCAGCTATTTCAAACTCATATTCATCTTGTGTATTTTTTATAAACTTCAGAAAATCTTTCCTTCGTAACCCATGATTTTCTACTTCATAGCCACTATTGTGGTTTAGAGAACCATGAATACCCAAAGGTAAAAAGAAAGTTACCTTCATCTCTGGATTCCTGTTTACTATGCTATCCACAAAAAATTTATATAGAGAGCCGTCACTGCCTAAACCAAGGCCGCAATCAAAAAAAGGCATTATTTTTTTGCTTTCTAATCCCTCAGGTTTTATATACACATCGGATATATCATCAATAGTCAAACATATGGGGGCTTGACAATTATTAAACCACTTCGCAATTTTTATCATTATTTCACCTTATCTAAGTTTACACAACCAACCAGGACAAATCCAAGCAGCAATATCTAGTTCAAAACTATTTGGATTTCCTGTACCCAGTAAACTTCAAATATTTTGCTGTTCACCCAAACTTTGATATACCTTCATTATCTTCTTGAAGTTATCCTTCAAATTTACAGCCCCCAAGCTCTTTTTGTGCCATTCATAGTTATCCAGCACATCCTCAACCTTTAGGGTAAAATCACCGATATCGCGGCTTTTGAACAGAATAGTTCCTTCCGGCCTAGGGCATACATCACTTGCCACAGCAGGCACCTTAAAATATATTGCTTCAGCTATGGAAACCCCATACCCATCTGTATTTGTTGGTCTTACAAACACGTCGCTTTTCATCAGGATAGGATAAAATTGGCAAGGTTCCGTCTGGAACAAAAAGTTATTTTCTATGCCTTTCTGTGCGATTCTTTGCTTCATTTTGTGAAAGTAATCATAGTCGCCTATATCTGGAAGACAGAAAACGAAACCTGTTTGAGGATAATCCTTTTTCAAATTAGCACACAAATCTAGGCACATATCAATGCCATAGAGGTCTTGATCATTGTAAAAACTTATTTTGAAAGCATTTGCTGAGATTACAGGGCTGTGATTATCTATGAAATACCACACCTCTTGAGGAATTCCTGCGATTTCTTCCTCTCTTATAGCAGGTGGAATAAATGAGGGAATAACTTCTACGTATTCGGGTTTGACACCCAAAGAGACAATCTTCTCCTTTATTTCAGGACCTACAGTGATAAAATAAACTCTCGCTCTTATTACCAACCAGAATGCAAATTTATCCCATAAATCAAGATCCTCTGGAGAATATCTGAAACTGTGAAGAGCAAATATTACTCTTTTACCTTTTAGAAGGGATAGCAGCGAAAAAAGAATTAGTAATTTCGGACTGTAATTGTGGCAATGAATAATATTCTCTGTGCCATGTAAAAGTTGACCTATCAACCATGTTGACGTCCTTTTCATAATTATTACATTATTTTCCTTCTTAAATACACCACTATTGTCGTAAATAGTACAGGTTACACCCTCTTCCTCAAGCCGTTTCTTTAGTCTTTGAATATGGATGGAACGTCCTCCATACGGTGGAGGATATACCCCTACTAATGATATTTTCATCTTACTGCTCTTTCATCAAAAACCTTTTGATAATAGGGCACATTCTCATAGGCATGCTTTAGTAGCTTTCCCAAATATTGCATTTGATAATGTTGCAACTCCTCCCAGCTCCACCATTGGGATTCTTGTAGAAAGTTATATGTCTGCCAGAAGACTCTGCCATAACGAAAACGAGGAGGAATGGCACCGTAAATACACGTCAGTCCTTGTCTTGCTGGGTGAGGAAGAGGCTTTGCAAAATCTTTTAGATTCACAGCGTTCATGCTTGTTACTTAGAAGAATTAATCTGTTTCTCTATTTCAAAGCTTATTTTTGTTGCCTGAATCAGTTGCCATAGCGGTATGGGATAGCCACTGCCAGTTTTCATTGACTCGCCAAACTCCTGGATTTCGTTCAAATGACCTTTGTTTTGGGTCCTAGCGAATGGGGAATGGGGAATGGGGAATGGGGAAAAGTTCCTGAGTCCGAAAACTCTAAGATTTTTATAATCCTCGAGAAAAATAATTTTCCCCTCAAAATAAATTTTCATTTGCTCTTTTGGATAGTCCTTTGTTCCCATTGCCGTATAAATTAAATTACAAATGGAGCCATCTTTAAATTTGAAACCCGCCATAAAGTTATCATTCCTTAAGTATTTCTTATTTTCAGGAGCTATGGAAAAAGCGTTGACTTTTTCAACTTCACTTTCAGTAAAAAATGTAAATAAGTCATAAATATGGCAAGCTTCACCAACATTTCTTCCTCCACCAATCTCTGTTTGGGTCCAGTGGTCTTTGGGAAGATAACCGGCATTCATCTGATAATCAATTATCATTGGACTTTCTCTTTTTTGGATTAGCTCTTTTATTTTTTGAACATAAGGAGAAAAACGGCGGTTAAATCCCACTAAATAGGGAACTTTTGTTTCTTTTAAGGTTCTTACTAATTCACTTAATTCTTTCTCATTCAAGGCCATTGGTTTCTCACAAAAAACCGCTTTACCCGCCCTAGCTGCTTCAATGGCTACTTTTGAATTTAGATTGTGAGGTAAAGTTATCATTATAAGGTTAATTTTCTCGTCCTTCAAAATCTCTTTATAATCAGTAGTGCAATACTTTGCTCTAACTCTCTTGGCTGTATTCTTCGCATTGAGGCCATCAATATCACAAATGGCCAAAATTGTATACAAATTGGAAAGCTTTTTAAAATTGGGAAGATGCATTCCTTTGGCAAATCCACCCGCACCGATTAGACCAATATTTAGTTTAGTAGATGGCGAAGGGCGAGGAGCGAATGGTTGAGAGACGACGATCTTTGTTTCCTCTAATTTTTTCTCTTCCTCAAAATGGTAATCTAAAAGAACTGCCGGTCTCGGAGGATGATTTTCTCTTAAAAATTTATAAGCATCGGGAGCTTTCTCGAGGGGCAAAATTTTAGAAATAAGTTTTTGAAAATTCACTGTTCCTTCAGATAATAATCTTAAGTATTCCTCCATATTTCTTTTCTCCGTCCAACGAACATAGGCAAAAGGATAATCAATCCCTTTTTCCTCATAATCTTTATCGTACCTACCCGGTCCATAAGAAGTAGAGATTAAATAATCAATTTCTTTTTCATAAAAAGGCGATCTCTTGGGACCAAGCCCAATGTCACCAACCACTACCACCCGTCCCTTTTTTCTGGTAATCTCCATTGCCTGCTGAGTAATTTCATTATTCCTTGGAGCGGAAGCGGTGATAATGGTAACATCTACTCCTTTATCTTCAGTAAAGTTTAATACTTTTTCTAAGACATTGCTGCTTGAAGGGTCATATCCTTCGTACATTCCTAAATCTCTGGCCAAATTAACTCTTTCATCACTGAGGTCAAAACCAATGACCCTGGCCCCATTTGCCTTTAAAAGTTGAGCTAAAATTTGGCCCAAAAGCCCCAGCCCAATCACAGCAATATTTTCTCCCAGCCTTACCTCTGCTCGCCTCAATCCCTGCATAGCAATAGCGCCCAGAGTAACTGAGGCAGCTTCTTTGAAGTCTAAGTTATGGGGAACTTTTATCACTAAATTTTGAGGAACGCAAACAATCTCAGCGTGATTTGCATATTCTGCGCCAGCACAGGCAACCCTATCACCAATTTCTATATCCTTAATATTTTTGCCTATACCGATAACTTTCCCGGCACAGCTATAACCGACGGATCTTGTAGACTCTAATTTACCTTTTACTTTGGCAATAGTGTTTGAAATGCCTTGAGTTTTGGCCAACCTTACGGCTTTTTTTAGCTTATCAGGCTCGTTAAGTGCTTTTTGCAAGAGAGATTGTCCTGAGGAGGTAACCGCGGATATTTCTGTACCCGTGCTTATGCAAGAGTAGGCAACTTGAACTAATACATTGTTATCTTTAACAACGGGTGCGGGCACCTCTTCCACTGTTACCTCACCTTTTTTGAGCAATACTTTCTTCATGATATTCTAGCGTGTAGATATTAGGAACATATCTTGTATTCAGAACGCTAAGTTTCACTTATACTATTTCTTTGGTTCAACCTCAAAAATTATCGTGCCGCCTCCGGTACGTTCGCAAGGGTCTAAACATTGAAGATAAGCTTTGTTTCCCTCTTTAGCTAGACCCAACATCTTAGGATCTACTCCTTTGGATAAAGCTACATAATAGGGTATTATCGAAGCTAAAAGAGTGCATGCAAACTCTGTCTGTTTCTTTGAGACTAAGTTTATAGCCCTCATCACTGACTATTCTGTCACCGACTTTATAGACAGGGCAGGTGCCTTCTATTTTTAAGATTTCGACAATTAGTTTATTCATTGGATAGCCATATTCCTTTAGTATCTATGATAAGGCTACCTCGCATTTTCTTCCGGAGCTCGTAGGGGTTGATCCTCTTGAACTCTTTGTGATCTACAAGTAAGACCAGACAACCCACACCTTTTACTACTTCTTCCAGAGAAAAAAGAGAGAATTCGGTAAAATCCCTAATGTAAGGGTCGCAGGCTCGAACGGTATAGCCTTTTTCTCTTAATCTTCTTATTACTTTTAAGGCAGGACTTCCTCGAAGGTCGCCGGTTCCTGCCTTGTAGGTTATACCGAGACAGGCAATAATGGGGGTTTTTATCTCTGCCTCTTTTACAGCCCTTTCTACCTTTTCAACTATATAATCGGGCATCGAGTCATTAACACTACGGGCAGTTTTTATTAACTTTGCCTCCCCCGGAGCTTTCTCTACGATAAAGAAGGGGTCTACAGCGACGCAGTGACCTCCCACGCCGGGGCCCGGTTTCAAGATGCTCACCCGAGGGTGCTTATTAGCCAGTTCAATGATTTCCCAAATATTAAGATTAAGTTTATCGCAAACCCTGGAAAGTTCATTAGCGAAGGCAATGTTTACATCACGAAAGCTATTTTCCACCAGTTTTACCATTTCTGCCGTGGTAGCATCGGTAAGGTAAATTTCTCCTTCTACAAAACTCTGATAAATTTCTTTGGCTAATTCGGCGGATTCTGCATTAATTCCTCCAATTATGCGATTATTTTCCACTAGTTCCTTGAGGATATTTCCGGGAAGAACTCTCTCTGGACAATAGGCTAGATGGAGCTCGCTTCCTATTTTTAACCGGCTTTTCTCTAAGATGGGTTTGAGAATTTCTTCAGTAGTTCCGGGTGGAACGGTGGATTCAAGAATAACTAAATTTCCTTTCCTTAAATAAGGCAAAACACTTTTAGCTGCATCCTTCACGTAAGTAAGATCTGCTTTGTTTTCGTCGGTAGGAGGAGTGGGAACACAGATCATAAATACATCTGCCTCTTCTGGACTAAGTTTGGGAGTAAAACTACCTGATTTTATGGCTGAATTTGCTAAACCAGCCAATCCCGGCTCGAGAGGGTCTATATTAACTTGATTTAGCTCTTTGACCAATTTTTGGTTTGTATCCACACCTACTACTTTGAATCCTTTGCTTGATAAGATGCAAGCTGTAGGTAGGCCGATACAGCCGAGACCGATGAGGCAGACTTTCTTCATGCTTGCTCAACTCTCCTTATTTCTCCTTATTGTTGCTTTTCCACTGCATAGGGATTTGCTGCCTTAGACATTTCCTTATAAAGGGTTTGATCTTCCAATAATCTTTGTGCTTCCTGAACAATTTTGTCTTTATCTAATCCTCCCACTCTCGCCATTTACGAGAGAAACCGCAGGCTCGCGGGCATTACTGAGCGTGATCTTTCCTATCCCTCTTTGTTCGACTTGTTGTTCAACTTGTTGTTCAACTTGAAAAAATCTATCACACTCTCACATAAGTCCCTTTTTGCCCTCTCTTTACTTACCTTTTTTAACTCCTCCGAGAGCTTTTTCTTCTCCTCCTCACACCATTCTGATATAACCTCAACGTCATAACTAGTACTACTACGATCTATGCTATTCAAATACTTTATGTAACGGTTCCAAAATTGCTCTTTCTGCCTACAAGCCCCTATTTCTTTATCCAATTCCTCCAGTTTTGTCTCACTTATCCAGTATTTTTCTATTATTTTTTTCATCCATTCTCGCATTTCTTCCTGTACCATGAAATCACCTCCGTTTGCTTTTGTCTGGGCGTGGCTCTTCCTTTTAAGCAAAGGTAAGAGAAACTACCTTCCTTTTGTTAAATCTTTTCGTTCTCACTGGAGTAGTAGTGATAATAATGTTCTCCGTAGCCACGGTGTTCAGGTTTTACTTTGGTTAAAATGATCCCTAAAATGTGAGCTTTTACCTTTGCAAGCGACTCTTTAGCTTTTTGGGCTGCTTGTCCATCTACTTCATTTGCTGCTAATACCAGGAGGATGCCGTCTACATTTGAACTCAAAATAGGGGCATCAGCTACTCCAAGAAGAGGAGGAGAGTCAAACAGCACTCGGTCGTATTCCTTTTGAACCTCTAAGAATAAGATCAACTTTTTCATCTGGGAAGACCTCAGGAGCTCAGAGGGATTTGGAGACAGAGAACCACTGGTGAGAAGATCTAAATTATCCACTCCCTCTATACTATGTACCACCTGATAGGGGCTTTTGTTAGCGATGAGGATATTAGTAAGGCCGGGAGCCGCGTCTAATTCGAAAACTTTATGGATCTTAGGGAGTCTCAAATCTGCATCAGCAAGAAGAACCTTCTCACCAGCTGAGGCTAAAGTTATGGCCAGGTTTATGGCTACGGAAGTCTTGCCCTCTAGAGGAATCGATGAGGTTACTACCAGAGTCTTTAGCTTTCGGTCTAGCTCAGCAAACTGCAAATTAGTTACCAGAGCCCGGTAAGCATCTGAGATGGGAGACCTGGGGAGATCCCGGGTGATTAGTTCTATGGGGCTCTTGTTTTCCTGAAGAATGCTAGCTCTAATCTCTTTTCGTTTCTCCTTTTGGCTGGATCGGTATGCGTATCCATAGCCATATCTACCTGGAGCACGGGGCCTGGGGATTACTCCGAGAACGGGAAGATTTAGCAACTTCTTGGCCTCATCCTCGGTTTTGATGGTTTTATCCCCGTATTCTGAGAGAAAGGCCAGGCCAGCACCAAAAATTAAGCCAGATATTAAACCAAGTAGAGCATTGAGTTTTTTCTTTGGCTTAACTGGTTTGGTGGGATTAGAAGCAGGATCAACCACCTCGATAGTGCCGATCTCGCTGGCGGATTCAATCTCGGCTTTGTTCTTCGCCTTGACTAAAATGGCATAGAGGTCGGAATTGACCTGTTGGGATCTCTGGAGGCGGGCCAGGGCCAACTCCTGCTGAGGAAGTTTGCTTACCTCCCTCTCATATTCGGCTGCCAAACTTCCCAGAGCATCCTCCTTGGCCTTGAGGGCATTTACCTCGGTCTCGTAGCTAACTAATTTGGTATAAAGTTCAGTATAAACGGGACTTATACTCTCGGTCTTTCCGGCCACCACTGTTTCAACATTACGTTTTAATTCTTTCCTGGTCTCCTCGATCTGGGCCTTTATGTAGGTAACCTGGGGATCATCAGAGGAGAACTCCCGGCTCGCCTGCGCATGTTTAATCTCTAGATCCGTGAGGCGACTTCTGAGCATCTGGACCAGGGGATTGTCGGAGATATAGGTGGAAGAAACCCACACCTTGCTCACCTTTTTGAGCTGGCTTCTTATCTCCTTCAGTCGGTTGTTGAGTTCCTCACGGGATATTCTGGTACTTTCATGCTGACTTTCCAGCTTCGAGAGGCGCTCTACCATTAACCTCGCTTTCTCAGAAAGCTCCGCGAAGCTCTCTTTTTCTTTATATTCTTTAAGAGTTTCTTCGGATTGTCGCAGGTTCTCTGCCACCTTTTCGGCCTCCCGGGAGAGAAAATGGAGGGCAGCAGTGGTCTCCCTTCGTCGGGAACTAATGTCTCTTTCAATAAAGACCTCGACGGTCGTATTGGCGATGAGTCGAGCCATCTCGGGATCATCGGAAGATGCAGTAAGGGTAATGAGCCGGGTACTACGTATGGGAGCCACCGATATGCTTTTCTTCCTTAAACTGTCAGCTATTTCAGAAACAGATTCGAGTTTCTCTTCTTTCGAGAAATTACCCAGAATCGGGGTGAGCAGATTTCTTAAATATCCATAAAAGTTGCTCTTTTTACTTGATTCTTTTTTATGAGTTTCTTTTTTATGAGTACTGACAGGAGAGAATAACCTGCGAGCCACTTCCTCCATCACGGTGTGAGACTTGAGGATCTCTATTTGGGTGTTGATCTCGGTTTCAGTGGAAAGGAGGGAGACTCCGCCGAAGATGTCGATTTGCTCCGGGCCGGCTTTGCCCTTTTTGAAATAAAGGGTAGTAGAGGCTTCATAAATGGGAGTTTGAAGAAAACTGAATGTCACTGCGGAGGCCGTCAGCACAACTACAGTGAGAATGACAATCCACTTTCTCTTACCTATAACTCTCCAGTAATCCTGGAGACTGAGCCCATCATCGTCACTCAAGATTTTTTCTCCTCCATATATTTGACACTTAACTGTTCTAACATTTGCCGGAGTTCTTCAGATTTTTCACCTCCTAAATTAATAGCTATTTCTCGCTTCAAAATTTCCGACTCGCTGGAGCGATTGTAAATTTTGGTCTCTGTATCCATAATTCTTTCGGTTATTTCCCATAAATCGGCCGCTTTTATCACCCCGGCTTTAACCTGTTGCTTCAAGGATTCTATATTAGAACTAAGAAAGAACCTGAGCTCCTCCAGCTTCTTTTTTTCATTCTCGAGCTGGAACATTTTATTTAGCTTGGCAAGAAGTTCTGAGACGATAGAGTTTTTCAGGCGGAGATAATCCTGTTTAGCTTTTTCCAGCTCCTTGGCGTAGGTTAGTTGGTCCATTATACGCTCTTTTCTTCTGGAGCTACTAAACAGAGGAATTTCTAAACCCACACCCCCGGTAGGACCGGTAAAGATTTCTTGATCAGCCTCGTCTACATAGGTAGCCATTCCTCCCCTCAGACTAAGCTGGAAATCAACACCCTTACCGGGATTAGGTAAAGCCTGGATTTGCTCCAGGAGGCTTCTCTGGGATTGAAGCGTGGGGTTATTTTCCACCACCAGATTGATAGTCTCTTGCAGGATATCCCCGTTTGTGGTGAGTTCTTCGGTCTTTCCCCACGCTGCGAAAAAAAAAGTAATCCCCATCAATACAAGAAAGACGGCCGGGACTTTTTTTCTTATCATTCTCCTTCTCCTCCTCTTCATAGCTTATTCAATAAATCCAGAAGATCTTCCCACTTCTCTCCACCCAGGCTTATGGTTGTTTCGAGCTTCAGGATCTCCAGTTCCCTGGCCGCATTTTTTATCTCAAGGCGGCTTTGCATAACTCTTTCCATGAGGTCAAAGAGAACGCTTGGTTCTTTTATGCCTGCCTTTACCTGTTTTTCTAAAGAATCCTGTCTCGTCTCAAGGAAAGATTTAAGCTCTTCTAAGTTTTCCCTTTTATTCTTTAACTTTGCCATTTCTGTGATCTTGGCCATGAGATTGGATATCAGGGACTGCTTCAGATTCTCATAGGTCTGTTTGGCCTCGGCTAGAGTTTTTTCCCGATCTAATTTACTTTGTATAAATGTTTCCATTTGTACCGCCTGACTGAGACTCAAAAGGGGAGTTTCCATTCCTTCCTCACCTACCCGGCGGCTGCTGGACTGGAGCTCCTCAAGATTAATGAAACCTGCGCCTGGCTCGGGCATCTGTTGAATAGTGTTGATAAAACTCCTCTGGGATTCCAGGATAGGATTATTCTCCACTGCCAGTTGGATTATTTGCTGAAGGACATCCCCCGGCTGAACCTTCTCACCAGCCTGGCTGAAGGCAGCCGTGGATGAAAGAAGCCAGGCAAACACCCCTGCACCTATCAGAATTTTCTTCACGCTCATTTTTACTGTCTCCTTATTTTTAATGATGTTCTGAACTTCTTACTGGGTAAATATTCAGTGAAGGACGTTCCATGTTGTTGACTGCAAAGGGCAGAGCGGGTAGCCGCACCCTTTAGGGTGCGTATAAACGCAGGCTAAAGCCTGCGACTACCGAGACTGCTTCGCTTCGCAATGGCGGGGTTCACATTGAAACCCCTTTCCAACTGTCACCGATTTCTGTATATAGCAACTCTCATGCCAAGTCCTTTATAAGTGAGGAAAAAAGCTGGGTGGGATTATCCAAAAAAGCCTCTAGCTTGATCTATTGAGTGTACAAAGAATTGGGTAGGTAAAGATGGTTAGCTAAAAGATGAGACCGACTGATCCATCTGCCCTATGTAGGTGCACACTATGCACTAAGATAAGGCAATCCCTTGAGTGCATATTACCTCTACGGTTGATACTCGTGTCACAGGGGAGCTGCATTAAAATAGGGCAGGCCATAATTGGGGAAAGTTTTTTGCTCAGGAAGATGGAAAAGGTAAGTCGAGAAAATGGGGCAAGGTAGCCGCAACCTTTAGGTTGCGTAAAGAAAAAGAAACTACTGTCTGCAAGCGCAGGCTAAAGCCTGCGGCTACCATAGAGAAAGCAAAATGAAAGAAAAAGCAGGTATTCATCATCCTCCCTCATCAGTATCGTTTTCGTAGTCCAACCCAATTCTCTGTAATAAATCGCATAAGTGCCTTTCGGCTGCCTGCTGTCTCTCTAAAGCTAATTCCACTTCTTGCTCCCTTACGAATCCCAGATCGAGCAGGATTCTTCCTATCTTCCTCTTGTTGTCACTGACCTGGATTTTCAGAGCTCTTTCTAATTGTTCTTTCTTTATAGACTCTGT
>Ga0315545_1000957_pt1 | contig 29619 bp, 25 predicted proteins | sample SalMarSW160210MG_FD_203096 | JGI IMG/M metagenome (GOLD analysis project Ga0315545, IMG submission 203096) | Salt marsh sediment microbial communities from the Plum Island Ecosystem LTER, Massachusetts, United States - Salt Marsh Sediment SW1602-10 ...
TTATGATGTACCTGCCGTAATTGAAATTGAAGAAAATTTCAGTGACAGGATTTTTATGGAAGATTGCACCTTTGATAAGGTAAGCGGACCGGCTTTAATTATCAGTAACGAAAACAATCATCCCAACCAGATCAGCCTTTGTAATATTTACTGCCAGGATGTGCCCGTTCTTGTAAAGTACCGCAGAAGTGACACACAGACTACAGTAGCAGTTAAAGTATATAAAATAAAAAAATATACGCACGGGCTTCATATCGATAGTATGGCTGCTGAACCGGAAACCAGGACACAGCTTAGTTTTGAAGCCCTGGAGCAATTACCTGGACCTCCTGCAGGAGATATCCCCGGATTGCCGGCTATCGGTACATGGGTAAATATTGTTGAATTGGGTGCCACAGGAGATGGAATAACCGATAATACAAAGATATTTCAGGAAGCTATTAAGAATTACCCTAATATTTATGTTCCGCAAGGCTGGTACGTGATTTCGGAGCCTATAAAGCTCAAGCAAAATACATGTTTAATCGGACTTCATCCCATTGCTACCCAAATTAAACTTCTTGAAAGCACGCCGGCTTTTAGCGGATTTGGTGCACCCCAGCCATTGATCGAGTCACCCTCCGGGGGCACAAACATTCTCTCCGGCATTGGTATTAATACAGGCGCGTATAACTACCGTGCAGTGGGTTGTAAATGGATGGCAGGGGCTGAGTCATATATGAACGATGTAAAATTTGTTGGCGGGCACGGCTCTATGTCACGCGGTCCCGAAACTCCCTGGTGGCGAAACAGAACCCGCGAAATTAGCAGTCCGGATAAACCCGTAGCCGACCTGGCTGCGGATAGAGCCTGGGATAACCAGTACTGGAGCCTGTGGATTACCAATGGCGGAGGCGGTACTTTCAAAGATATATGGACGGCCAGTACCTATAGTGCCAATGGCATTTACCTAAATAATACCTCCACAGAAGGCAGGATTTATGCCATGTCAGTCGAACACCACGTTCGTAATGAAGTCCGGTTTAAAAACGTTTCAAACTGGAAAGTTTATGCTTTTCAACTGGAGGAAGAGAGCCGCGAAGGCATGTTTTGCCTGCCGGTTGAACTGCAGGAATGCAGTAATATGGTCTTTGCCAACTTATATATGTTCCGTGTTATTCGTTTTAATACCCCCTTCCCCTATTCGGTCAGGATATGGAACTGCAAAGATCTGGAATTCTTAAATGTCCATAATTATGCCCAGGTGAAATTTCCTACGGATCTGCCATTTTACGATATTAACAAAGATATTGATGTCCGTCCCCGGGAATTTACCCGGCTTTATATTACGGGTAATGAAGCTCGTAATACCCCGCTCACTTTTGATGCCGGACAAACAGAAAAACTTGCAACAGGATTCGAGTTTGCAGAAGGGATTGCGCGCGACAGTAAAGGCAATATCTACTTCTGTGAACAAAGGTTACGGCGCATATACAAATGGAATGTCGAATCAAATTCGTTGACACTCATTGCTGATTTTCCCTGGGAACCGCTTTCCCTTGCCTGTGATACAAAAGACAATCTGCTGGTAATTTTTAAATACAATCCCCAGCCGGGTTACCTGATAAACGGTGAGCAGGAATCGGTGCCGGTATTGCCTGATGCTGAAGGCTCATCATTTAGCGGGTGGGGTAATTCCGGTTTTGCAACATGGGTATATTCAATTAATCCTGATAATCCTGAAGAAACGATTTCACTCCTGCCCAGGATTCCAATGGATTCAGTAAAAAACGTGACCAAAATACTATATCCCTCAAACAGGTGGAGAGACTCTCATGATTTTGATGTGGTAGCTGTTAGCGCACCTGATGATTGCTTTATTGCTCCTGATGGTGTTACAATTATCCCTGAATGTTATGACCTGGCCCGCTCTTCTTCTGTACTCGAAGCTCTTCCCGGAAAACCATTTTATGAATCTGACGAGTATGATAAACGGCTGGTTAAAATGGAAGTTGGCCCCGATGGAAAACTTTCAAATCTCGAATATTTTGTTGAGCAGGCTGAATTTGGCTCAGCAGTTGATAGTAAAGGGAATGTCTATATTGCTGACGGCGATATTTATATCTTTGATAAAACAGGTGAAAAAACAGGGAAAATTGAAGTTCCTGAGCGCCCGTCTTCAATACAGTTTGGAGGCAAGGACTTAAAGACACTTTTCATTACAGCCCGATCATCTTTATATGGCGTAACCCTGAATGACAGGTAGGTCAGGTACAAAATAACATCATATTTAAATTATTTATGTTTTAGGTAAAAAGAGATATAAGATTTATTAAAAAAATCTCATAAAAAAACGGACTTTTAAAAGTAAATAATATAGATTTATGTCTGACAAAACCCGGAAACAAAAATAAATATGACAAAAGTTAGGGTTCGTTTTGCTCCCAGTCCGACCGGCCCTCTCCACATTGGAGGTATAAGAACAGCACTGTTTAACTATCTATTTGCAAAAAAACATAAGGGTAATTTTATTTTAAGAATTGAGGATACTGATCAGACAAGATACATCGCCGGGGCAGAGGAATATATCATTAATTCCTTAAAGTGGTGTAACATCGATTTTGATGAAGGGCCGGGTGTTGGAGGAATTTATGGTCCTTACCGTCAGTCTGAAAGAAAGGAAATATACAAAAAATATGCAATTGAGCTCATTAATAGCGGATTTGCCTATTATGCTTTTGACACCCCTGAAGAACTGGAAAAAATAAGAAGAGAATACGAAGAAAAGAAAATGACCTTTTCATACGATGCCTCAACCAGAACCAGCCTGAAAAACTCTCTTAATATATCTAAAACCGAAACTGAAAAACTGATAAATAATAACACCCCTTATGCCCTGCGGTTTAAAATCCCTGAAAATGAAGAAATAAAGATCAATGACATAATAAGGGGAGAGGTTATATTCAATACATTATCACTTGATGATAAAGTGATATTTAAATCTGACGGATTACCAACCTATCACCTTGCAAATATAGTCGACGATTATTTAATGAAAATAACCCATGTCATAAGAGGTGAAGAATGGTTACCCTCCCTACCATTACATATAATGCTTTACAGGACTCTGGGTTGGGAAAAATCAATTCCCGAATTTGCACATCTTCCCCTTATCCTGAAACCGGGAGGAAAAGGTAAGCTAAGCAAAAGAGATGGTGATAGAGAAGGTTTTCCGGTATACCCAATTGAATGGAAATCTCCGGAAGGGGAAATATCAAAAGGATTCAAAGAATGCGGTTATTTCCCCGAAGCCTTTTTAAATATCCTTGCATTTTTAGGCTGGAATCCGGGCACTGAACAGGAAATTTTTTCAAAGGAAGAACTAATTAATAAATTCTCTCTTGAAAATGTTGGTAAAGCAGGGGCAAGGTTCGATCCTGAAAAAGCAAAATGGTATAATCAGCAGTACCTGAAAAACAAACCGGATAAGGAACTGGCAGATTCATTTGCAGCGATATTAAAGCAGAAAAATGTTAATGCCAAAAAAGAATACCTGGTTAAAGTGGTTAGCCTGGTAAAGGAAAGAGTTTGTTTTATCAGCGAATTCTGGGAACAGTCTTATTATTTTTTTGAAGCTCCTGCTGATTATAATACAAATGCCTTGAAAAAATTCTGGAAAGATGATACTCCTGACATAATTTCTAAGATAACGGAATTGCTCCAAAAAGCAAGTCCTTTCACTTCATCTGCAATCGAAAATACTGTTAGAAACTATATTGAGAAAAACGATATCGGATTCGGAAAAGTAATGAACCCTCTTCGTATTCTTATTGTGGGATCCAACTTCGGCCCCCACCTCTTCGATATAATGGAATTGCTGGGGAGAGAAGAAGTTTTAAAAAGAATAAATAATGGTGTCACGACAATAATGCAAGCCAAATAATCATCCGGATAACCTTTTATTTCTGAAAGAATATTTAACAAATAGACCTGAAAAGCAATATATAAAAATTACTATCTTGTAAATAGTTTTGTGGTCAATTCAAATACTATAATTATGAAAAGATTTATAAAAATCCTGGCTGTTTTAGTCTTATCACAAACAGCAAGGCCTCAGGAAATAAGCCTGAATCTCCGGAACAGTGTCGGGTTTACAATAGTTGATGTTGAGAAAGCCTGGGAAACCGAATTGTACGACTGGGACCAGTTTAGTTATCAGTTGGTAGCCCAGGGAATATTAAACAAAGATAATGGTTTATCTTTTGGTGCTGAAACGGGAATTCAAAGGTTGTATTACTGGGAAGAAAGATACTATGTCTACCTGCCGGATCCGATCCCAAGGTACAGGTGGGGTACTATCTGGACATGGCATCTCGGAGCTGTTCTGGAAAAACATTTTGAAAATAACTTTTATATTCAGTCAGGAGCAAATCTAAGGGTATTTCTAGATGGTTCAGGCGTTACACCGGGAATATTAGCGTCAGGAGGTTATCAATTTTCCCTGTCAGATTCTTTTAAAATACCTGTCGGATTAAGAATTGATATTGTTTTTGGCAGTGCTACTCCCATTCCTGTAACACTTGGGATCGGACTGAAGTACAATCTGGAGCTTTAGCAGACAGTAAGTATAATCTGGAGCTTTAGCCGGGACTAAAGTGGTTCAATATAACAAATCAATCTTTTTCAGCCAGAATAATATTATATCTCCAGTATCCTCTTTTTAATGCCCTGTACTGATTTAAAGATGCTTTATAGTGTGTCCTGGAAAAGGGCGTAGCATTATAAAAAAGGGTGTACAGCTTTGTTGTTATATATCCCGTAAAGGAAAGCAGGTACATTCGTCTTGACGATAACATTATGTTTCTGGTATAATCCTCAGTTTTTATATTCCTATACCCGGCTTCTGTTAGCTTGTTCTTAAAATCTTCAACAGTATCCAGATCGCTTATCGCCCAGTTATTGAGCCAGCTTTTTATTATTATATTATTATCCGTATTAAGGTTGCCGGTTTTAAAATAATCAGCAAGAATCAATCGCCCGCCCGGTTTGATTATACGATAAGATTCTTTTATAAATGCTTTTTTATCAGCCGCTGTTCCTATGCTTTCCAGTGCCCATATCAGGCTGAAGCCGTTATTATCATAGCCTGTATTGCAGTAATCTTTATTCTCGAATGATAACAGACTACTCAGATTATGTTTTTCTGCATTTTCATTTGCCCTTTTTACCTGTTTCTCACTCAATGTTATTCCTTTTATACGGCAATTAAACTTTTTTGCAAGATAAATTGCAGAACCTCCTACTCCGCATCCTGCATCCAATACATAATCAGTTTGCTTAACCCCTGCTTTTTCAGCTAATATCCTGTTTGCATTTTCCAATGACTGGCGGAAAGTCTTTATGCCAGGTTCCCCTATCCCGTAATGAATAGCAAGACTGTGATCTAAATCCCATAGCGTACGGTAATGGGTAACAGTTTGATCATAATAGTCAGCTATTTCTTTATTTGTAAATATCTTCATTCCTTTTCTTTCATGCTACTTTATAGTTCGTAACAACAATTTCATTTATTTCACCGCGTTTCGTTACTACTGAATTTACCATACGTCTGGCCGGTATACGCCGAATATAATAATCTCTGTAAAGCATATCGAAGAAATTATCATCAGGATCAATGTTTTTAGGATCAGAATTACTCAGCATAAGCTTTGCCCCTTTTTCATGTAACTCTTTAAAAAGGTAAGCCAGTTTATACTGATCTGTATCAGTAAATTCCTCTTTTGCATAGGATGTAAAATATGCAGTGTGGCTAATAGGCCGGTAGGGCGGATCAAAATAAATAAAAGACTCCTCAACATTCTCAGGCTTAAAATCTTTAAAATCAGCTTTGATTATTTCTGAACAGGATAACAGTCCTGAAGCATTTATTAAATTATTCCGGTCAAATATCTGTGGATTTTTATAGTCTCCTGCCGGAGAATTGAACTCTCCCTTTGAATTTACTCGGAAAAGTCCGTTATAACAGGTTTTATTGAGAAATATTATTTGCGCAGCACGCGAGATCCAGTTTTCAGAATACTTCTTATAGTCAGTGTTAAACCTCTGAAGGTTGTAATTTCTTCGTATCTCGTAATAATACTCTTTACGTTTGTCGTATGATAAACTTAAATAAGATGTCTTATATCTTGTAAGAAATTCTATTAATTTATTAACATTCTTTTGTACAACCCTGTATGTAAGAATGAGTTCATTATTAATATCATAGAGCCGGGCAGATTTTATTCTATAATTTGATGCTATATCAAAAAAAACTGCTCCAGCTCCCAGAAATGGTTCATAATAATTTTTAATCCGCCCTCTGATAAGCTCTTCAGGATAAATATTGCTGAACTTTTGTACAAGCTGACCCTTGCCCCCTGTCCATTTGAGGAATGGCTTAACTTTTATATCAGAATTTTCTATCATCCAAACTCAAATATATTAAATAATGAAAGTATTAATTTTAAGTTTTTAAAATAATACTAAAGTTAGTATAATGATTTTTGTTATACTTGTTTAGAATTATCTCTTATAAAACCAAAATCAAAATTTTATGAATAAGACTGCTTTGATAACAGGCGGAGCTCAGGGAATAGGATTGGAACTGGCAAAACTTATGGCCAGGGATTCTTACGACCTTGTGCTTATAGATCAGAGAAATGGGCTTGCGGATGTAAAAAAAGAATTGCTTGACATTAATCCCAATATAATTATAAAGACTATTATTAAAGACTTAACAGAGCCTGGTGCAGCAAAGGATATTTATGTAGAATTAGAAAAAGATAAAATAATTATCGATGTTTTGGTTAATAATGCAGGATTCGGACACTATGGTGAGTTCTCGGAAACTGACTGGGAAACTGAACTGAAGATGCTTAAATTACATATTATTACGCTTACTCATATGACAAAACTTTTTTTAACAGGTATGCTTGAAAGAAAAAGAGGAAAAATAATGAATGTTGCGTCTATGGCCGCTTTCCAACCCAGTCCTTTAATGTCAGTATACTTTGCTTCCAAAGCTTACATACTTCATTTTTCAGAAGCTATTGCCAATGAAGTCAGCGGGTCGGGAGTGACTGTAACAGTGTTGTGTCCCGGCGCAACAAAAACAGGTTTCCAGGAGACTATAAATGCAGGTATGCCGGATTATGCTGATAAAGGGTGGGTATATACTACTCCCCGGGCTGTCGCAGAATACGGATATAAAGCTATGAACAGGGGAAAGGTTGTAGCCATTCACCGTTTCGTAAACTATCTTACTGCAAATCTGATACGCTTTCTGCCCAGGAATACAGTAACAAATATAACCCGTAAGGTTCAGGAGAAAAATCACGCTAATTATATGAAAAGCAGCTAATGTTATTATATCATTGCCTTTATTTGGTGCTTAATATAAATTACCCGCTTTCAACTAAATTCTTTCAACAGCAACCTGCAGGTATCTTTCACGGACTGTTCTATCGTTATAAAATCAAAATTTAACCGTTTCCTTATTTTTTCATTTGAAAAGTACACTCTTTTCAATCCTGCTCCTACAGTGTCCCGGGTTAATAAGGGAGGCTTTCCTGTTACCAGACTAAATAGTCTATTCACACGCCACGCTATTTCTCCCATTAGCCTGGTAGTCTTTACTGAAGGTCTTTTTTTATTCAAATTATCTGCTATTCGATTAAAAACTTCACGGAATGACAGGTTTTCAGATGTAATAATAAAGCGCTCTCCCTTAATATTACTTTCCATAAGGCTAATCATTGCACGGCATACATCTCTCACATCGACAAATGAATTTGATCCTGCAGTATAAAATCTTAATCCTTTCCATATGGTATAAAACATTTTCGAACTGCTTCTTTTCCATTCCCCGGGGCCGAATACTATTGTGGGATTAACAATCACTGCATTCATTCCGTTCTCAATTGCTTTCCATACCTCCTGCTCAGAAAGATATTTGCTCTTTGCGTAGGCAGACACATTTTTCGAATCCGCCCAGAGGGTTTCCTCATTCATATATGCATAATCATCGTCAATTCTACGTCCTATAGCCGCAACAGAACTTAAATGACACAGTTTGCTTACTCCACTTTCCAGGCATAGTTCAACAATATTCCTGGTACTCAGGATATTTGCTTCTACAATATATTCATCATCTTTAGGATTGAATGATACAAGTGCCGCGCAGTGATATACATGTTCTATTCCATCAAATGCTTTTCTCAGTGATTCTTTATCCAGTATATCTGCCTCATACCATGTTATATGGCTGAGCAGCTCATCAGGATTATCTGAATAATATCCAAAAACTTTATTTAATAATTGGACATTGCTGGTCCTTCTTCTTAATGCTCTTATCTGATTTCCCTTTTTTGCCAGCTGAAACAACAGGTGGGAACCAATTAAACCAGTACCTCCAGTAACGAATATCATTAATTATTATATCTTAATAAAGCTTTTAAAGATAATCATTCCCCCCCTAATTTTCTAAAAGCAAATTATAATAATAACCGGTTAGTCTACTTAACATAAAAATAATTATAGGACAAACATAAGAGAATTTTCGGCCAGGCCTTTGGCATGGTTAACATAAAATCAGTTCCAGGACTTTAGTCCTGTAACGGCACCGATTTTATGTTAAAGAAAATTCTCGTTGACAACAACAATGTCTCTTTTAAAAAAATATTTTCTGTCAAATGTTTTCCCTATAATGTTATTATGTCTGCTCCCGATCTTAGTTTTTGTGGCTTTTGTTTCACAAAAGCTTACAAAACTACAGTCGGGATTGCCCTCGCTAAATCGCTCAGGTAAATAGTTCGCACAGGCCACTGCTGTTTTGCATTTTATATTTGCCTTATAATTTGCATTATAGTTAAATAGCCGCACTCCTGCCCAAATTGCTTAAAAAAAATTTTGATTTCCTTGCAGAAATCTATTCAAAATTTTTTTAGCACAATGCCAGCTCATCTGCCAGCACCTAAGGTTATATTATTCCCCACGCACTTTTTTAATATTGTAACTCTCTGAATAATAATTAATTGACAACTCTCGCATAAGTATTAGCAAATTCGCTCATTATATTCGCTCAGTTTGCAATACACATGCTCATCCATCGCACTTTTTACTCTCAAACCAAATCAATAATATTTTTATATAAATGACTCATTTTAAGCTGTTTTAAGGCATTTTTTGGGTTAAGTATGAATATTACCTTAAATAGATTCTTATCTTGCGTTTAAAAGGCTTAAATTGATCCTTGGATATTCCGGTGATATTGACCCCCATTCCGGCAAACTGACCCCCCAATAGGTTTCAATTCAAAGAACAGATGTAAACTGACATATTTACAGTTAATTTTTTCTTTTTCTTAATGTATCTCCTTTTAATTCTATTCTGTGAGATGTGTGTACCAACCTATCAAGTATTGCATCGGCAATGGTAGCTTCACCTATCACATCATACCAGTTCCCAACTGGTAACTGGCTGGCGATTATTGTTGCTAACCGCCCATGCCTGTCTTCAATAATTTCCATTAAATCAAATTGCTGCTGTTTTTCCAGATTCATTAATCCAAAATCATCTAAAATAAGCAGCGAGGTTTTTGCAAGTTTATCAAAAAATTTTAATATACTACCATCCAAACGTGCCATTTTTATGCGTGCCATTAATTTATGGGTGTTAAAATATGCCACACTTTTGCCGTGTGCACATGCCTGATGGCCAAGGGCTGAAGCTATAAAACTTTTTCCACAACCGGTTGCCCCTGTAATTAATACTGCTTCTCCTTTTGAGATGTACTCACAGGTAGCAAGATTTGCAATTAAGCTTTTATTAATTCCTCTTGCCGGGTTGTAATCAACCTCTTCAATGCTTGCCCGGTAACGGAACTTTGCATTATTTTGTAACCTCTCAAAACGTCTGTTTGCACGTTCCTCCTGTTCAGCCTGGAGTAATATCTCCAGCCCTTCAATAAGGGACAGTTCGTTTACTTTTTTTGTCTCCAAAAGGGCCTGCCAGGTGCGCCTCATTCCCGTTAGCCTTAGTTGGCTAAATTGTGTTTCGATTTGTTTCATAAAACTAAAAATTTATACTGGTTTGTTTATAATAATCACGCCCCCTGATGTTGTTATGTTCAGGTAAGGGCTTTTGGGTTTCTTCTTCTGTTTGTTTTGGTTGTTTTTTAAGGTTTTCTATCACACTCAGCAGGTATTTATAAGAATAACATTGACATTCAATAGCGATATCACAAGCCTTGTTAAATATTTCCGGACTGGTCTTCCTGTGAAGTCTAAATAATCCATCACAGCTCCTGTAATTTTGTTCAGGGGGCCTTCCCCCATTGAACAATGAGTCGATCACCCGGTAGAGGTTTTCTGATATTTCCCGGGCTTTTTTCCTGTAATAATCAGGGCTCCTGTCGAGGTAATGCCTGTGGTGCGAGCATAGATGCTTTTTTAATGTTGTATATTGGCCCGGTTGTTTATCACGTTGATGAACTGCAACCAACTGACCTTTTATATAAATTTTTACGATTGAACGCGTATATATGACTTTTGCCTTTTGGCCTGTCCATTTATATGGTACGCTGTAATAATGCTTGTCCTGGGTAAGATAGATATGATTGTTCTTAGCTACTTTATACTCTTTGTAATACTTTACTTCAAAAGGTTCATCAGGAAGAGGTTTTAATAATGGTTTTTCATCTGCCAGGAATTTTTCTTCCCTGCAATAAGGCTTTTGCTGCATACGTGTTTGGTTATGGGCGAGCATTTTATCCGAGATGGCTTTATTAAGGCTATGCAGGTCAAAAAATATTTCATTTCTTAGCTTTGCCATTACACGGTTGTAAAATAGCTTTACATGGTCTTCAACAAGAGCTTTGTCTAGTGGTTTTGCAACACGTGCAGGGACAACTATAATGCCGTAGTGATTGGCAAAATCTTCAAGTACATGGTTAATTGAGGGTTCATAATTATTTGCCTTAACAATAGCAGCTTTTAAATTATCCGGAACCAATAGCTCGATAGCCCCTCCCAGGAACTCCAGGCACTTTCTCAGGGCGTAAATAAAATCTTCTATACCCTGTGACCTGACTGCTATAGCAAAACCATAATCAGAATATGGTAAACAAGCAATAAATACAGGACATTGAATGATCTGACCGGTATCCCGGTCAACATATGACATCTTTTTCCCGGCAAAGTCTACATATAGCTTTTCTGCAGCCTTGTGTTGTAATGCCATTGTGGGATTTTTAGCAATAAGTTGCTGTTTAAAATGAAAGCAAAACTGGGTGTAACTGTATCCATTGGGATTGTTTACCCGGTACTCTTCCCATAACAGTTTTCGGGTAACACCGGGTTTCTTTAGCTCTTTTTCATAATAATCCAGGTTTTCTTTTATAAACTCGTACCTGCAGTTGTCCTTGTAAGCCGGGTTGCCCGCGTGGAACTTTGATTCGAGGACAGGTTCGTCCATCCCTAAAAGGACTTCAACATCGTAATCTATTGTTTTTAATTTGTCAAGGTAACTCTTAACAGTTGTTTTACTGATCCCTAGTTTACGGGCAATTGTTTTGCGACCATATCCTTTTTGGCGCATCTGTAATAATTGTTTAATTTGACTCATAGGTTTTGTTTTTCCAGCCATCTGTTTTAAAATATTCGGTTAAAAAACCGTAAAGGAATCAAAACCTATTGTCTGAAGGGGTCAGTTTGCTCAGAAATATTCCCGAAAAATGTCCAGAGGGGTCAGCATGCTCCGAAATCAGAAAAATCGGACTCCCCGTCTATCAAATTTTATTCACAAAGCTGATATCCTTGTTATGTTTTATTCTTAAGGGGGTCAGTATCTGCCGTAATGTCATGCGAAGTTGTTGTTAAAAATGCTATTTTTAAACCGGATTAGGTGGGGTCAGTATGCTCCGGAATATCCAATCCTGACTTAAAAACTAAAGTATAGCCTCACTTCTACTATAAATAGTCTATTTTTTTGCCTGCAACACAACCAGGGAAACAAAAAAAGTTCCCACTGCTGATAAATTATCTAAATTCTACAGAAAATTTGATTTCGTGCGCATTCCAGACTCGCCCCGATTAAGAACTCTGTGGATTTTGCTCCACAAAATCCTACAGGTTCTAATATCATGACTCAAACAGGAATGCTTCAGTCCATCCACACACAAATTTTCTTTGAATTTTTACGCGAATTTCTCAAAGGCTGGATTTTTTTGTTTCCAAATTTATTATTTATCCTGTTATGAAAGCATATCAATTTTAATAAATATACTGTAAATAATTAATTATTAATATATTATAGATTTTTAAGTTACATGATTCTGTATTATTCCTCCTCAAGTTGTACTCCGGTCTAAATAGCTATTCAAGCTATCTCTGGCTCGCATTTCTTTTTCACCAACGCATAATTATATTACAGATATTGATTTAAATAATTACTTCTCAGGATTATTATAAAATTCTAGTCCTTTCTTTGAAAGCAATTCTTTGTTACCAAAATTAGGCTGGTAATTATTATGAATGTTCCTTAGCATGATACCTTCGACTGCAGCCCAATTACTTGTTGCTAAGTTAGATAATTGAATTTTATTGAATTCTATTGCTTTAAGTATTTTCATAATATTAGAGCAGATTTTCTTTGAACAAGGATCATCTTGTCTTTTAATATGCTGGATTTTTCCAAGATTCTCAATTATTGAATAATCGCTGATAATAAAATGTCTAATAAGTCTAAATATAGCACCCAAATCACGAGCTTCAAGAGTATTTTTTCTAATTGAAAATGAATGGAGCACCTCCTTAAGTATATCAAAGAAGTTATCAATAAGATTATAAGCAAACTTATATTTTTCTTCTTGATTTAAATCTAGTCTATTATAATAATCATTTAATCCATCCACGATAAATCCTGATTTTTTAACCCTTTCATTTAACCGAATTACTCCTCCATACTGTAAAACGCTTAGAATACTCTTCTTCCCATCTTCTTTGAAAGTAGTTTCTCTAAAGCTATATCTCGTTTTAAACCATGAATTATCCTTTAGCAATCTAGTAAAAACTTTATGCCAAAAATATTGCTCAGAATTATTGTCGATTTTAGCCATTAGACTAAATGCAAGATTTGGATCTAATCTCTCGGATTTCTTATTTATTTCATAGAACATCTTATACATCTGAAGATACCTCTTCTCTAAATTTTTATTCTCAAAATATATTAAAGTCACTATTATTTGTCTATCAAGTTTTTTCCCATAAATAAAAGAAAAGAATCTATGTTGACCATCGATTATAAATAATGAATTATATTCATCATATAATCGAAATTCGTTCTTAGTCTTATCATAAAATTCATGTTCATCTTTATATATATTTGGATTTAATGCTATTATAATATTATTTGGAAATGTGCTATTCTCTTCTAAATATTCTTCATTAATCTTTTTAAGTCTTGATGACTTAATAACTCTTTGGAATCCTCTCTTATCATATTTACCAGCTATTCTTAAAACTGTTAATAAATCGGCAATATCAGAAACAACTGGATTAATTGTATATAATATTATCTCATCCTCTTTAATTTGAAGCCTTTCTACTGTGTAAGGACGTTTTTGTGGAGGAGACTCTACTCTACCTTGAACTTCTTTGTCAATATCAATTTTCCTTATGTCTAGAAAATATAAAAAATCATAAAGTAGATATTCATTATTCAATCGATTATTGACGATATTAAAATACTCAAATACTTCTTTATCAATTATAAATTCTTCTTTTCCTTGAAATTCAGTAAGTATTTCTTGTGGAACAATTCTATTTGGACAAAATGCTATTTTTCTAAGTATTTGCTTATAATTAATGGAATATTTTTTAATGTGTACCTTAAAATCTGATAAAGCCTGAATTGCCTTTTTAGCTTTAATATTAGCCTCCTTAGATCCTCCTGAATATATACAAAGTTTTAAATCTGAATATCTTTCAATTCTATCAAGGCCATTAAAGAACTTTTTATATTTACTTTCAACCTTTGTCGTATTACCTTTATCGATGCAAACAAGGCAAATAATATTCTCTCTATAAAGAGCCGCATCAATCTCTATATTTTTACTTTCTTCTCTTAACTCAACTCCTTTACCCATCATTACGGGATCATCAAAAATAATATATTCAAACTTTAAATTTTGCGCAAGTTTTCTAAATATATCATTCGCAGAATAAGACATAATGAATATAATTTTGCCAAAGTTCCCAAATATGCATTTAACTATGGCTCAATCCCAAGAATTAACAATGGTACTGGTGGACTATTTCTACCTTGCCTCATAACATTGTAAACTTCACCTTCATAATAAGCTACTCCTGATGACATTTGTGTTTGCATTTTTTTTGTTGGCAGTATCTCAATTCCAAGATTAATAACACCACCTGAATAAAACAACATATGTTTTACAAATAAATCATATGCAACAAATGAATATTTTCCAAACTGAACTTCAACAGCAATTTTATCTTTCACAAAATCAGTTTGATTGTAACTGAAAATTGGATTCTTTTCGCCTTTACTAATCAGAAAATCTTTTTGTTCCTTTGGATCCATTAATATACTCTGCTCCATCAATTCTCTGTTAAGAGTAATATAATAATGATAACTTCTTTCAGCCCAATTGTTCTTAGAAAATTCAGTATCAAATGATTTATTTAAATCTATTGGACTATATAAATAATTTCCAATCTTTGTTTTTTCTTTACTTATTTTAGTTTTGAATTTATTAGCATCAACACTGCGAATTACTTGAATAATTTCCCTATAAAGCTTATTATGATGTACGATCAAATATTCTTCTCCATTCAGATGAGAGTATTTATGAGCTATTCTCATTAGTAAGTACTGTTTTTAAAGAGTACTCCTTCTCTCCATTCTTTTGGTAATTGAGATAATTTATCTGTTGGTTTAGGTTTGTGTATTGATTTGTTAATAGGTCTTAATTTTAGATTCCCTTCTTTTAGATCATTGATTCTTTGATTAGCTATATCAACATATTTCTTTTCTCTTTCTATGCCAATAACATTTCTATTGTTTTTTACTGAGGCAAGTAATGTAGATCCAACTCCAGCATATGGATCTAAAACCCAACTTTTTTCTGAAGTTAATGCTAAGATGCATCTTTCAACTAATTCTACTGGATATTGGCATGGATGCTCTGTTTTTTCAGGATGATTTGATTTGACATTAGGAATATTCCAAAGTTCTTTCTCCCAATCTTCAATTACTATTTCCCAAATATCCGATGGATTTTTTCCTTTTGGATTTCCTGAGAGTTCACCTTTTTTTGGACCTTTAAAATGCTTTTTTCCTGGATATTTTGAAGGAATTCTAACATCATCTAAATTAAAAATATAATCATCTGACTTTGTGAACCAAAGTATCGATTCATATCTTCCAGAAAATCTATTTGAAGCATGCAAACCATGACCAAAGTGCCATATTATTCTATTTCTTAACTTTAAGCCTAGTTTTTTAAATATTTGGTAATAAAAAACATCTAGTGGAAATATCTCACCTTTCTCTACATAATTACCAACCTGCCAACAAATACTTCCCTTTTTAGATAAAACTCTTATTAATTCTGAGATTACTGCGTGTTGATTTTCTAAATAATTTTCAATAGACTGTTTTGTCTCATATTCTTTTCCTACATTATATGGTGGAGACGTAATAATAAGATCAAATTTTTTATTTTCTATTGATTTTAATACCTGGTAGGTATCACCTAAGACCATTTTACTTTTTGTCGTGTATAACTGATTAATTATCTCTACAATAGGTTCTTCAACTTTCATGTTATCAATTATTTCATGATTATATTCAAAAATAGTGTTTTTTTTCATCATTAATAGAATAAGAATTTTGAAAGTTACAAACGAATTTGATGTTACTTTTTAACATATAAGTTTAACACTCCAACTATATTTTAAATCTTTTCTAAATCCAAAAAAGAGTTCCAGTAGAGAGAGAACATTAAAAATAAAAAAACTTTTTACTTACTAGTTTTAATTTGTGTTAAAAAGGATTAATTGGTTATCTAGACCAATAGAATTATTAATCCAATGCTATGCTAACATCTGCCTGTTGATAGGTAACTCATTTATTATTATGGAGCATCTATAAATGAGGTTTCCTTAACAAACATCAAATATTCATTAAAATACTTCTTATAAAATTGATTCTGACTCCAGCTTGGTTGGTGCGGAAAAGGATAAACAGCAGAGTTTAAATAATTATCTTCTGATCTTATGAGTTTAAAATCCTTACCTGATGTAGTTTCACCTATATAATCCCAGAAATAACTAACTTTTTTTCCCCCCGAATGTACTAATTGTCTTACTAAAGGTTCACCCAGGGTAATAGTAGTTGCTTTATTAAAAGGTCTAATTTCTCTGTATAGTAAATCCATCCAATATTTAAAATGACGGTATAGTATTCTTTCATCATCAGCCGGTGGATCTTTAAAAAAGCACTTGTATAAATTAGTAGCATAAACATTCTGGTCAAGATCAACATTTAACTTATTTGCAATTAATTCAAGATAGTTACGTAAACTATCGTCTTTGTCCAGATTTAACGTTGCTGTAATATACTTTCTTGATTCTTTGTTTCTTATAGTTGGGTCCTGTCCGAGAACCACTAATTTAACATCCTCTATCCTGGCTGCTTTACAATATGGAGGAATAAAGTTGAGTGTTAGGTCCATATCCTTTTTAAGGATATCATCTTTTAGAAGCAATCTTTTGACGTTTTCAATACTATTTATTATTTTTTTTAAATATTCTTCCATTTAATTAATAAATCAAATAGCTTTTAAAAATAACTTATAGCGCATATCTAATCTTTCTTTATCAGGCCAATTTTTTTTAATATTTGGTAAAATTAATCTTTGGTTTTCTAGGCTTTGGATGCCGTATTTAAGCATAGGTCCGTTGGATTCCTCCAGAATATCTTTTCTGATTTTAATATTATAATCAGGTGTTATACCGATAATGTGTCTATCAAATGCTGCATGATGAATTTTACATAGAGAAAGGCCGTTTTGAACCATTGGTAATCCTTCTTTTTCAACATCAGGGATAATATGAGCTGCATCGAGAAGTTCAGTATGTCTGAGTTTGCAAAGTGTACATTGGTTATTGTAAGCTCGTAGAACACGTTCTCTGAATGAGCGTTGATGCAAACGAACTTTAAGATTTGATGTTATATATGATCGTCGAATATAAGTTTCTGATTCCTCTTCAACCAAATCATAACTCTTTTTCTTATTTTGTCCAAGAATTAACATTTCATCCACAGCCACAGTAAAGAAAAGGGAATCCATATTATCTTCAATGATGTAAACAGGTTTTGTAACTAAGTATCTGCCTTTATCTATTCCAAAAAAATAAATAAGCGGAATTTGTTGCTTCATTGCGTCTCGCAGACCAATATTATCAAAATGATAAGGATCAGCACCCCTATAACTATATTGAAGTAGATTGTTTTTTAATAAAGCATCAGCATAGGGTCCATCGAAAACAGTTGTGATTGAAAGAGGAAATGACATTGCTTTTGGTCTCCAAATTCCTTTTGGTCCTAATAAGTTTATTTGCTGACCATTATAAACAAAACCTTTTTCAAGTAATGTGCGTGATAGAACATCTCCATATAACTGTTCTTGTTTATTCAGCCACTCAAATGCCGCATTTCGAATTTGTGAATCCATCTTGGCTAGATTAGATGATTCAAATACATAATGTAATATGAAAAGTACAAATAATATGTCATTTATGCATAATATAGAAGAAATAATTTATTGCTAATTAATCGGTTATGGCGACTATATTACCTTTTTCAATACGATCTTTTATCCTTCTTATTGTCTTTCGATAATTTCCTATTATCCTGGCAATATAACGCTGACTTTAACCTTTTTCTAATAAGGTTTTTACTGTGTAATGCATTTCCACTCCATACATTGTGTTCCGGTTTTAATTTACCGGAACTAGTTAATAAAATTTTATTTCCCGGAGTGGTACACTTTTGAATATCGAAAGTGGTATACTTTATCGTATCTTTAACAGGATGTACTCCTCTCCCATTGTTATTAAGTTGCTGTATTTCCCAATTTGTTCTAATATTATTAAATAATCTTCATTAAATCTGCCCAATTTCTCTTCAAATAAGCATAAATGCCATTAGCAGGATAATAATTTGAGTAGATATTTTCAAATTCTATTCTTGCGGTTTGATAAGACGTATTGTTAATATAACCTTTAATGGCAAGATGAACAAGTGCTATAGAAGGTGAACGTGATTGACCCTGATTACAATGAATTAATATTTTATTTTTATGAATATATTTATCAATAAATAACATAGCAGCTTTCATAATAGGATGAGTGAATTTTGGATGTAATTCTTTTTCCATATCAACCATATTTATGAAAAGATGCCTTTCCTTTTCTAATATTAAATAGTTTGGATGTGATGATGCTAGATTTCCTTTATAACCAACAGCTCTCGTGTGACATGGGTGCTTACATGCATGTATTAATGCTAAATCAGGAATAATTTTAAAAGTACATTCTTCTTCGGTTCCAATAAATATATTCCTATATATTTCATACATATCAAATATTTTCTTTTAGATTCCAGTTAATCTCTCCACAATTACATTTAACTCCAACTATATTAGGACCGTCATATACTGCTTTAATTAATGAACAACCAGTATTTGGGCAAGTGAATACATTATTGCACAAATCTCGGAAAGCTTCAAATACAGGCTGAAAATCATTCTTTGTAAAGTTTTCCCATTCATTATAATGAACTGCTGTATTAATCGTCCATTCTTCTGCCTTTGTACGTTTAATTATTTGCTCTGCAATACTTTGTGTTTCATATAAATTATCAAAAACCCCAGATTTTCTCCATTTTTGTGCTGCATTTTTAGCTTGTTTTATTAGCTTTTTATATTGTCCAATAGCAGCAGGCATAAAATCACCAAGACTTCCAGCATCTCCAAGAGTGTAAGGGACTGCTGCATGTAAATTATGACAAACATAACGTGAAAATTCTTCCAAACCTCTCCTTAATTTTGCTGATGCAGAATTAATATCGTCATTATTAATGTCTTTTTCAATTTTATCCCACATATCGACTTCATAATGAACCATTGGGCCAGTATCAACATTCCAATTAAAAAATCTTAACATCTGCTTAGGTTCAACAACACCGTCCCATCTAAGCTGATTTGCCCATGTAGTATCATGAGTAGTTATTATGAATTGGCGTCTAAGAAAGTTTTTCTTTAAAACTGCACAAAATGCTTTTCTATGACCTGCATCAACAGACATAACAACATCATCTAATATTACAAGATCTATTAATCCACTATTTAAATGTTCAGATAATGCCAAAAATAAACACACCCCCATACTATCTTGATGTCCTTCACTGTGCAACGCATGTGGAGGATGCATACCTCGACCATAAAAATCTACTTCCAAATTTAATCCTGCTTCTTGTGGCTTTAAGTTTGCTCCAAAATCTTTTTCATCCTCGCCATGGATTTCTTTATAGAGTCCAACAAATCTGTTTTTGATTTTAGTATAAAGGTCTTCTAAAACCTCGTCCCTAGCAGAAACGAATGTTTGAGCAATATCTTCGGCTCGTTTACGTAATTTTACTGTATTATCTAACGTTGTTTGATTATCTTCAAGTACCTTGATTCTTTCGACCAACTTTGTTAGATTATCCCATGCGGTCTGTTCCGGTGTGGCTTCAGGAAATAAGGTTTTTACTTCTTCGACAAGTTGACTTAATCCTTCAGTTAAACCAATAGGAGTGTACATACTTTTAACTCCTTCTGAATCGAATCTTTCCTCTTTATATTGTTCCATAGGTTGCTTTAGGGCATTTTCAAACTCCGTCAACTCATGTTTCCAATTTTGTAATTTCTGTGTTTGATTTTTAAACACCTCGCTTTTCTTTACTTCCTCTGTTCCCTCAACAGGAGTCAGTTTTTCCATTACTTGCTGAATTCTAATCTTTATGTCATTTGCTTTATCTGTTATTATTTTACAGTTATCAGTTAGTATTTTTTGCCTATCACTTTCATTATCAATCCTTGACTGTAGATACTTTTTCAGCTCACCCTCTTTCCACTTAGTATCACATAAAGGACATTCTCCTGATTCCCTAAGTAAATCGATTCCTTTTTTTGTAAATTGATACCGCTTTATATTCCATTCAGCAAGCACATCTTCTTTAATCGTCTTTATTTCTGTTCGTAAATCATTATCTGCCTTTAATATTGTAGTAAGCTCATTTTTATTAACTGCATTTTTAAGGTTGATAATTCTCTCTTCTAAATTATTCACATTGATACTCTTTGGATTTACTTGAATTCCTTTTATTCCATCCTGTATATTTTGTGAGTTTAATTCTTCAATTTGCTTTCCGTTAAGTTTTACTCTTTGTTCATTAATAAATTTTAGTACATCCTTGCTGTTGTATTGAATATGTCCAGTTAATGCAATAACATCTTTTTTTGCTTTATCTAACGCAGCTTTTGCAGTTTTCTCCTCCTTAATAATTTCATTCTGAATTTTGATTGTTGTACTCCTTATTTCCTCAATTTCGCTAAGTTTTAGAACTTTTTGAATTTCCTGTGCGCGCGTAGATGACTTAGCAGTAATGAGCTTCAGAATTTCCCTTCTCGTAAAAACATATTGCCCCCTATTTAATAACTCAAGAATAGGTGCCAACTGTATCTCGTATTTAGTATTATATACTAGCGTATCTGACTGGCTCATCTTCCTTGAGATACTTACTGATTCTACTATACCAGGTATCTGAATTTCTGCTTTTACTAAAACATTAATTAAATCTGCTATTTTGTCAATATGAGGTCCGTGTTTCTTTAATGATACTCCTTCTGTTCCTTCTCCACTTAACCGAGCAATTTTACCTGTGAGCAAGAAATCCAAGGAGTCTATAACTGCACTTTTGCCGGAACCATTTGGTCCACAGATAACAAAGGATTTTCCTTTGGGCTCAATCTCAAGGTTAGGAATGCCTCTAAGGTTTTTTATCTGCAGTTTCAATAGCTTCATTTTATTTGCCTTGTATATTTATACTAATGACATTCAATAACTCTTGTTTATTAGTTAAATCAGATGTCCTTAACTTATTCAAAATTGCTTCACTGAAATTCTCTGTTTTTTTTAATTTTTCAATCATTGTATCTATTATCTGCTCAGTGATTGATTTTTCAATTATACTATTTTCCATTTTTTAAAATATAGTTTAGATTAGTTAAATATAATTACAGTATATTTTTATCTAACGATTTTTATTTAAAATCAATAATAATTATATTCCTATAATTTCAAATTTACATATTTATATTAAATAATCCTTTTATTATATATTGAATAATAAGAATTTAAATATCACTCTACACACATTTTGCTCCGTTTCTCTGCGCAAAAAGAGTGTTCCGCTCTGAGGTAAGGATAAGGAAGATTTAATTTTGGTGCTCCTCTCCCACTAATATAACCTTGAAAATTATTGTTAAGCCCTGAAGGATTTAACAATAATTTTTTCCAAAGCTATCTTAACATAATGCATAAGCATTATAAGACACGTATTAAAAATACATTTCTTATAATAAGCACTATTTTAAATAGCTTTAAGTTAATAAGAATGTGGGTGATTGAAAAATCAATTTTAACAAAAGGAAAATTATTATACTTATTTATCAATTGACAATCTGCAACCTTAGACGGAATTAAAATAAACTTTAGGGTTACTTTTTTTCAAATTGAGGAATTATACAATGAAATATGTAACCTTTTATATCTCATATGAATATAAATGAATATGAAAACAAATTTCATCTTAATATTTGCACTTATTTTCAGTATTAAGCTATTAGGGCAAAATATTCCACCAGAGTTTACATCTGAGCCTTTAACTGCTGTCTTTGATGTTGAATTATATAGCTATCAGATAACGGCAACAGACCAGGATGGTGATAGTATAAATTTCATTGATATTGAGATTCCTGAGTGGCTATCACTCTTTGATACTAAAAAAGATACAGCATATCTAATGGGGATAGCCACCGAATTCTTTGATACGGCAAATGTCAATATAGGTATTACTGATGGAATAGATACAACTTATCAGATATTTAAGATTTTTTTATATTGCCCGAATTGTGGAATATCGATATTTAGTGAACCAATAGATACAGCATATATTGATGCTAATTACGAATATAAAATATATGCATATGTCTGTAATCTAGGGTATGAGATTATATTTGAATGCGATACTCTTCCCGCCTGGATGAATCTTGTGGATAATGGAGATAATACTGCTGTTTTATCTGGAATACCTGCAATTGAAGATGAAGGAACTTATGAAATAATTGTAAGGGCTTATGTCACTGACAGACCATGTCCAAGTGAATATTTTCAATTATTTAATTTGAAAGTAATAAACAAACCAACTTTAATTGACAGGAATATTATTAATAATTTCAAAGTCTATCCTAATCCTTGTAAGGGCAAATTAACTATAAATCCCGGCAATAATTCATATAAAGATTTTAATATAAGGATCTTTAGCACTAAAGGAAGAAATTTTCTAATTAAAAGTAATACAGATAAATATCATGAAGTAGATATTTCCTGCTTAGCTAATGGAATATATTTATTAGAAATTTCTGATGAAAATAATAATGTTATCTTGATAGATTTGATTATAAAAATGTAAACAATAAATCACGGGTACATTTAGATAGATCAACATTATTATTTAGCTCCACACACATTTTGCTCCGCTGACACTTCACAAAAAGAGTGTTCCGCTCTTAGGAAAGTATAAGGAAAATTCTATTGTAGTGCCCCTCTCCCACTAATATAACCTTGAAAAGTTTTGCCTTACACCCAGCGGGCATGTGCAAAACTTTTTTCCAAAGCTACATTAACATAATGCATAAGCATTATAAGACACGTATTGAAATACGTTTCTTATAATAATCACTATATTAAATATCTTTAAGTTAATAAGAAAATCTGTAATTGAAAAATCAATTTCAATAGAAGGAAAATTGTCAAATTTATAGACCACATTAGATTATGAACAAAATATGACTTTGCATATTCTTAGGATTTCTTTCTTTACATTCTTTAAAGGTGTTCAATAGTTTAGCAACTATTCATAACATTAATGCATCTTATAACTAATAAAGTCTTAAAAAAATGTGGAGGTAAAATTATGAAAACTCTTAAATATTCTTTGCTGGTATTTTTATTACTTGTTTCAATGTTATGTGAAAAGAAACCCTTACCAGATGTATTACCTCCACTAACTACAACAGGAGAAAATACATTTGGATGCTTAATAGATGGAGAGGTTTTTGTGCCAACTATCAGAAGATTTGTTGGACCTGATGGATTTTGTTCACAAAAAACACATATAACCGACTTTCCAATGTATCCGGCATATTATTATATGTTTTCTGCTTGCAGAGTCGCAGCAAGAAGTAATACGGTCGGCGATATACGTATTAATGTATTTGTCAAAAATATTAAAACTCTTAATAGTTACAATATAAATTTAGCATCTGTAGCATACAAAGGTAATGTTTATTATTGCGATTCAACCAGAGCAGGAGAAATAGAAATAGTCTATTTAGATACAATAAATAAAATTATTTCTGGCGTATTTAATTTTACTGCCATTAATAGAGTAACCGAAAATATAATAAGTGTAACAGATGGAAGGTTTGATTTAAAGCAAGAATAAAATATATAAAACTATATTATTATTGAATATTAAAATTTAAATATTTTGAAATTATTCTATAAAAGATTACTAATAGGATTTATTCCTATAGTATTAGCCTTTATAAGTCTTTCCTGTGAGAAAGAAAAGGGCCCAGAAATAGATATATTTAAAGAATATTCACACGAAATATTTAATTCAAATTATTTATCAATTTACGGCAATTGGGAGTTAAAAGAATCATCAGGTGGTTATACAGGTGGCTACATAGCCAATTTTAACTATTTGATAATTTACGAGATAGGAAAATTTAAATTAATTAAAGATGAAGAAATTTTATCAGAAGGGAAGATTATCATTGATATACAAACTGATACATCACTTTTTATAACTTTTATACCTGAAATATATATCGAAGGTGGAACTAAAAATGTTGCTTTAAAGGATAACGATTTATTATATTTAGATGATATGTGCAATGATTGTTATTCTTATTTTTTCATGAGAATATATTTTTGTTTATAATTTCATTTTCAATTATTTATATTAATCAGTTAAGAGAAAATAAAATTTTCATGTACATGCTCAAAACAATACTCTTTTGTTCTTAACTGATAAGGTCAGTTTCATTCTCGTTATCTTTGTTTACAGTAAAAATTGACCTTCTTTATTCTTAAGCCGCCACCTCCTTATATAAATCCGTACTGGGGTCCAGCTTTTCTATTTGTTTTTTATAATATGAAATTAGTTTATCTTTTCTAAAATTATTAAGATATTCTTCTCCAAGTTCGTTAAATTTAACCTTGTTTTTAATAATGAAGTAAGCGGCTATCAGGATCTTGTGTCCAACTGCTATTATTGCCCTTTTCTTACCTCTTCTGCCAACAAGGCTTCTGTATTTTGAACTTAAATACGTGTTTTTTGTCCTCGATGCAGCCCATGCCTGTTCTACTAGTAATGACCGTAAATTTTTATTACCATAAGTTATTCTACCACTTTTATTTTTACCGGCACATTCGTTACTTCCAGGGCAAACACCTGCCCACGATGCAATGTGTTTATGGGTTGGAAATTTATCCATATCAAGACTTATTTCTGCGATAATTCCAATAGCTCCATCATGTCCAACTCCAGGAATCGTTTCCAAAAGCCCTATTATTTCTTTGTATGGTTCTGTCATTTTTGCAATTTGTTCGTCAATCTCTGCAATAGTGCTTTCTATTTTTGCAATATTTCCCTGCATTGTTCGAAGCATAAAGCGATGGTGTTCTGTGACATAACCTGTTAATGCTTCCTCTATGTCTTCTCTACTTGCTTTAACATGTCCATGTACTAAATAAAGAAGTTGTGTAGGTTGATAATCTCCTTTAAGTACTTCTGCCATAATTTTATTACCAGTTGAACCAAATACATCACTTAATACAACAGATAGTTTTATGTTCGCATCTTCCAAAATTTTTTGAAACCTGTTTTTTTCTGCCGACACTTGATTAGTTAGTTTAGTCCTATACCTTGTTAGATCTCGCAACTCCCTTATTTCGCGAGAAGGAATAAAACTACCTCGCAAAAGTCCACTTAATAATAATTTTGCTAACCACTTACTATCTTTTTTGTCTGTTTTATGACCAGGAACATTTTTAACATGTCTGGCATTAACCAGTAGTATTTGAAAATCATCCCCAAGTATATTAAAAACAGGTTTCCAGTAAACACCGGTGCTTTCCATTGCAATGTGCGTTATCCCGTGTTTCTTGAGCCACTCTTTCAATTTTATCAAAGAACTTGTGAACGTATTATAACTTTTTGTTATAGTTTTTATACCTTTACCCCGGATGGTTACCACTACTATTTCTTTGTGGACATCCATTCCGCAGCCGCGTTCAACGACTTGTTCGAACTGAATATAGTTTTTTTTCATAGCCGTTTAGTTTATTTTTGGTTTGTACTTACAAAACTAAACGGCTTTTTTATATTCATGTCCTTTTGTTTTTGTACCTCATTTTAATTAATTCTTAAGGATGAGGGTTTCATGAGGAAGAAATAAGAGAATGTTTTCTATATTTTAATATAAGTGGATTTGAAACAAATATTTAAATGCACATTTTATTCCGCTATGCTTCATAAAAAGAGCATTTAACCTAACGTTTAGAGTATATACTATTTTTCAATCCCCTCTCCCACTAATATAACCTTGAAAAGTTTTGCCTTTCCGCTGAAGCGGAATGCAAAACTTTTTTCCAAAGCTAAATTTAACATAATGCATAAGCATTATAAGACATTTTATCTCATAATTAACATTATATATAAATAGCTTGAAGTTACTAAGAATATACGACTTTTGAAAATAACTTATTTTCTTATCTCTTTTTCAAACCAAAGAATATAATCATCTAATTTTGATATTAAATAATATGGAAGATTTAATAAATAATACTCTTTGTTTTGTAGTGTAATTACTTTATTAATAGAAAGGTTCCCAGAATAAATCCTAATAGCTAGATTGTGATTGGCAATATCCATAAATAGATGAAGCGATTTAAGTTTACCAGTTGGACCCGATTTAACTTCGATAGGTATAATTAAGTTTTTAGATTTATATAGATAGTCTAATTCAGCTGTTGATGTTTTTTTCTCCCTAATCCAAAAGTTAATATCATTAAATATATTGTATTCTTTTGCTAACAGTTCTTGTCCTACTATATGTTCTGCGACTATACCACTATAAGAAGAACTTAAATCTTTAATTCCAATCAATTCCTGTTGAATACCAACAAAATAATTCAACAACCCAGTATCTAAAACATGTAATCTTGGAGATTTTCTTTTGTTAGGAACTAATGGATTTTCAATCCTTGTAGATGGATAAACAAGCTTGATTAACATTGCTTGTTCAAGGATTCTTAAACCTTCCCCCATTTCCCTTGAACCATAATTTGATTTACCAAATCCATGAAATTTAATCCTCTTACCAGCTTCATCAAAAGATGAGCTTATTGCATGTCTTATAAGTTGAACCTGTGTTGAATTCCGGGCATATTTTTCTACATCATCCATATATGATACTAATAATGATTCATAAATCCTTTTTAATGATGTTAAATCATTATTCTTAATATAATTCTCAATAATTTCAGGCATTCCCCCTAGCAATGCGTAAGTATTAAATAATTTTAATAGTTTATCATGTGCATATTCTGGAATAGGAATTTTATTTATCAGTTCTAAAACAGCTTTTTCTTCACTTGCCTCTAAGAATTCATAAAATGATACTGGCCGAATTGCTCTATATTCAATACGTCCAACTGGAAAACTAATAGACTTATCAAATAAAGTTTCTAATAATGAACCTGCAGCTATTACATATATATCAGGCGCTTGTTCATAAAAGTATCTTAATTGAGTAATGGCAGCTGGAACTTCTTGAATCTCATCAATGAATAATAACGTATTCTGTATATTTCTCTGTTTATTCTTAATAAGAAATATAGCTTGTATCAGATCAGTAGTGTTAGGATATTTTTCAAATATTTCACTATCTTCTGGTCTTTCCAGGTTCAGGTTGATGTATTGATCGAATTGTTTTGCAAATATATTAATTGCTGTAGTCTTACCAACTTGTCTGGCACCCCTTAAAATCAATGGTTTTCGATTTGAAGATAACCTCCAATTTTCAAGTTCATATATTATATCTCTTTTAAACATGTCATAAATTTAGGGTAAATTATTTGAATAATTGTAATATATATAGAGTTAATTTAGTAATTATTTGTAATATTTTTTGAGTAAATCTCACTCCACACACATTTTGCTTCGTTTCTCTTTGCAAAAAGAGTGTTCCGTTCTGAGGTAAGAATAAGGTAGATTTATTTGTGCTGCCTCTCTCCCACTAATATAACCTTGACAAGTTTTGCCTTACGCCCTGCGGACATATGCATAACTTTTTTCCAAAGCTATCTTAATCCCGACTGAAGTCGGGACAGGCTATAATGCTTATAGCATTATAGGACTTCAGTCTGAGTATGGCTACGAAATTAAAGGAGATTTCCATTAATACCGATGCATAAACTGGAAAGTTAGGTGATACTTATTGTTGCTATCTAGTGATTGTCCATAGATAGTGTTTGATTCAAAGATTTTTGGAACGATATTTGAAAGTGTTTTACAATTAGAACAATTATGGTTATAATTACATTGAAATTGAAAAGACCGATTCTGTTTTGCAATTAACAATTATAAGGAAGGCAACAAACTAAAAGACAAAAGGATGAAATACATTGTAACATTAATAATTCTCTTAATTTCAGCAGGAAACCATTTTGGACAAATACTGGAAGTCGGGAAGGAAGCTCCTGAAATTATTCAGACATCTTTAGACGGGAAAGAATTACGGTTATCTTCATTAAGAGGTAAAATGGTGCTGGTTGACTTTTGGGCATCATGGTGTGCTCCCTGCAGAAGAGAACATCCGCTAGTTGTCAGTACGTATCATAAATACAAGGATGCAAGTTTTAAAAACGGAGAAGGTTTTACCATATTCAGTGTCTCTATGGATATGAATAAAATTGCATGGAGAAATGCTATTATAAAAGATAAACTGGAATGGCCGAACCATGTGAGCGATTTAAAGGGATGGCGAAACGAGGCAGCTTTACTGTATAATATTTCAGCTGTACCATATTGTTACTTAATAGACGGAGATGGGATTGTGGTATCAATAAATCCCCGGGGAGAAAAACTGGAAAACGAACTAAGAAAGTTGAGGAAAAAACGGGGTCCTCTATTCTTTGAAAAAAAATAAATTAGATTTCTTTCAAATTGAATCTTAAAATTTTCTTTGCATCTCTATTTGCCGGCTTTGGTGCGCTTTTTTACCCTATCCATCAAAGCTTTAAGCTTTTCAATTACACCTGATAAATCATTTTCCTGGCTTCCTGACTTTAATACCATGGCCGTTCCACAACCTAAATCCGCCTCTAATTCGTCTAACTGGTCTTCAGTATATTCTTTTCCATTATACTTATACACACATTCATTTTCTGTACAACATACCGTTACGAATTTATTTGTACAAATTTCATCCAGTTCGCAGGTCTCTTCCGGATCTGTTTCACAACTATACCAGGTTGTTACCATAATTCCCAGTAAAATAACACTTAGTAAATAAAATTTCTTTTTCATATATATGTTCTTTAATTGCTTGTTTAATTTTCAATTTATCCGAATACAATAATAAACTCTTACAAATTTACTTCTTTAATAACAAATTATATGAAAAAGTATATACAAATTCTTTGCCAAAAAGTAAATCAGTTTACTCCCGTATTGTAATTTGCTATATTTGGATGAAACCTTAAATTTAATAATGCTTCACTTGCCTTAACCCTGCTTCTCATTTTCTCCTGATCGCTTTTATTATCAAGTCCACTGCGTCTTTTTCCGTCAATACTATATGATTTTACCAGGGTGCCTTTCCGTCCTGCACTGGTAATCTCATCTCCTATTTTATCCTGCTTTTCAATGAGTTTCTTTGATTTACCGGTCAGTATATCACTCAAATATACAATAAAATGATAGGAATAATCCTCACCAAAACTTTGCATTCCCAGGGCCGTTGCGTCAAGCTTATTGCTAATCACCAGAGTTGTTGGCACATAGACAGCATCCTGAAAAACGAATACATTGCTGTTGATTGTCTTAAATTCCAGCCTGTCAAGGCTGCCAACTCCCTTAAGATGTTGTTCCATATCCTTTACCGGCTGATAATTG
>Ga0315545_1000959_pt1 | contig 29612 bp, 24 predicted proteins | sample SalMarSW160210MG_FD_203096 | JGI IMG/M metagenome (GOLD analysis project Ga0315545, IMG submission 203096) | Salt marsh sediment microbial communities from the Plum Island Ecosystem LTER, Massachusetts, United States - Salt Marsh Sediment SW1602-10 ...
CAAGAATAACGTCTCCGAGTGTGGAGCCGCCGAGCATGTCGGGCGTATCGGTCATTTTCAGCCCGGCCTGCTTGAAACAGATATTGCGAACCAGTGAATATCCGTTACTGTGCAGCCCGCTCGATGCGAGTCCCAGAATGACATCTCCGTGCCTGACGTTTTCGCCGGTGATGGTTTTATTTCTTTCGAGAACACCGACGGCGAATCCGGCCATATCGAAATCGCCTTTTGCATAAGTATCCGGCATTTCGGCTGTTTCTCCGCCGATTAGTGCGCAGTCAGCCTGCCGACAGCCGGCGGCGACGCCCTTGACAAGTTCGGCGACCATTTCAGGTATAAGTTTGTTAACGGCGATGTAATCGAGAAAAAACAAAGGTTCCGCACCGGCGACGAGCATATCGTTGACACTCATCGCCACCAGGTCGATACCGACCGTGTCGTACTTTTTTATTTGAGCGGCAAGCTGAACTTTGCTGCCGACGCCATCGGTGCAGGCTACAAGGACGGGATTCTTGTAATTTCTTTTAAAGAGTTTTTCATCGTAGTCCAGCCGAAACATACCGGCAAAACCGCCTTTGGATTCTACTACGCGGGGACCGAATGTCCCGGCCACCGCCGACCAGATTTGCTCGACCATCAGGTCGTTGGCATCGATGCTAACGCCGGACTGTTCATAACTGCGATACTTGCTCATCTGTCAAAAAGTAAAAGAAAAATTGAATAAAACGTTTCTCTGTATTAAAACCGGTTTTACAGGCGTTTGTATTTTTGCATAATATTTAGAAATCCTGTTTGTCGAACATATGCAATTGATAACGTTCGAGTGAGAACTTGTTAACCGTGACATCCACGGGAATTGCATATTTCCCGTTCCAACAGGCGGTACAATAGTGGTCTGTCGGCAGAGAGACGCAATTGAGCATTCCTTCTAATGAAATATAGCCGATGCTGTCAACTTCAAGAAATTCCCTGATTTGTTTCAGGTTCCGATTATTTGCCAGAAGCTCTTCCTTTGTCGGAAAATCGACGCCGTAAAAGCATGGGAACCTGATTGGCGGACAACTGACTCGCATGTGAATTTCCTTTGCCCCTGCTTGACGTAATGCCCTGATTTTTCCCCTTGTAGTCGTGCCGCGAACTATCGAATCGTCAACTACGATAATCCGTTTTCCGTTTACAACCTCCTTGATAATCGCCAGCTTGAGTTTGACCTCAAGCTCCCTTTGTCTTTGTTCGGGAGAAATAAATGTCCTGCCGACGTAGTGACTCCTGACCAGACCCATATCGAAAGGTATTTTGCTTTGTTCGGCATAACCTATTGCAGCCGAAGTCCCTGAATCCGGGACGGGTATAACAACGTCTCCGTCGGCCGGATGTTCTTTTGCCACTTGTCTGCCGAGTTTCTTTCTGAATTGATGTACGTTTTCACCGAAGATTGTGCTGTTTTGTTTTGCGAAGTAAACATGCTCGAAAATACAGTGGGACGGCTTGATGGTTTCCGGTGTGACGAAAAATCTGCTGTGCAGGCCTCGTTTATCCAGAGTTACTATTTCGCCGGGTTCGACTTCGCGGATAAATTCGGCGCCGATAGTATCGAAAGCACACGTCTCACTGGCTACCACATAGGCGCCGTCGGGAATTCTGCCGATGCAAAGAGGCCTGATACCGAAAGGGTCACGAGCGGCTTCGATTCGGTCATCATAAAGAAAAAGCAGGCTGTACGCTCCCTGGAGATGATTCAATACGTGTCCGAGCGGGTCGGGTTTGCCGATATGAGTGGGCTTGGCCAGCAGATGTATTATTATTTCGGTATCGCTTGTGGATTTAAAGATACTGCCGTACGCCTCGTATTCGTCTCGAAGCAGCGGTGCATTGATTAGATTGCCGTTGTGTGCCACCGCCACCTGCCCGCGAGAATATTCCGCCAGAAGAGGTTGACTATTTATTACTTTGCTTGTACCGGTCGTTGAATATCGGACGTGACCGATCGCTATGGGATTCGATAATTTTTCCAGGATGCCTCTTCCGGAACGGAAAACCCTGCTCACCGTGCCCATATCCGTATAGCATTGTAGCGAATCGCCGTCGCTTGATGCGATACCCGCCGACTCCTGGCCGCGATGCTGAAGGCTGTGTAAACCGAAATATGTTTTTCTGACGGCGTCGTCGTCTCCAAAGATGCCAAACAGGCCGCAGCTTTCGCCGATTCGGTCGTTTGAGCAATCATTTATGTTAATATCAGAGCTATCGTTGCAATCATCATTGGAAGATTTCTTTTCAGTATCTTTCTTCATAAAGCGTAGTCTAATAAAGCGATTTGAGCAAGTCAACTTTATTGCAACAGTTTTAATATAGAAGTTGATCTGATACTGCAGGTACTTACCGGAACTCATAAGATAACGAGCAGATCAGATACGTCCGGTTATTGGATAAACCAAATCATAAACGGAAAATATTTCTGGGATGCGGAAAAATCTATCTTTGTTGTAAGTTCTGTAAGAATGGCATATTTGCTTTTTTGACCGGCGGCAAAACACATGTAAAGTCTATTTAGTAAAGCATTTACATCTGTCAAACGTCATCCTTATAAGCGCCTGGCACAGTAATTGCTATTCTGTTGAATGTGTTATAACAAATAAGGATTGAAAATTAGAAAGAGAAGGTTGGAAACTTATGTCAACATCATCAGTAAGCTCTGCAAGTGATTTACAGATGGATTACATGTCTCTTCTTGTCACACAATTGCAGAATCAGAATCCGCTGGACCCTCTGGACAACAATGAAATGGCCTCGCAATTGGCTCAATTCTCAGAACTGGCACAAATTGAGTCATTGAACGCGAACTTCGAAGAGGTCCTCGTTGCTACCGAGCGAACGTATGCCAATTCATTAATAGGCAAAGAGGTTTCATTCCTGGCAAAATGCGGGGATGGTACCACGGAAATAACAAGTGGAACAGTTGAGCAGGTAGTCAATGATTATGAAGGAGATGTTGTCTTGGTTATAGGTGACTATGTCCTTGGTTTATATGACGTTGTGTCGGTGAGTGAATAATTTGTAAATTAAAGAATTTCAATATAAGGAGAAATAAAAATGAGTTTTGCATTATCAGCCGGAGTTTCCGGATTGCAGGCGCATCAAAAAATGCTCGACGTCTCCGGTAACAACCTTGCCAATGTAAATACGACTGCTTTTAAGGCCAGCACAATAACATTTTCAGAGCTTTTAAGCGAGACTATTAAAAAGGCATCCCAGCCGACTACTTCAGGCGTAGGTGGCACAAATCCGCAGCAAATGGGCAGCGGTGTAGGCGTATCGAGTATATCACCCAATATGACACAGGGTAATATCGTCAGTACAGGCAATGCCCTGGACATGGCGTTAGAGGGGGAAGGTTATTTCGTCCTTAGTGATAGCGGGCAATATGTTTACACACGTGCCGGTGAATTCGCTGTTGACGCGGACGGAAACCTGGTCGATCCTTCGACCGGTTATCATGTTCAGCGAATTGGCTCAGAAGGTGAACTCGAAGGTTTCCAGGTTCCCGGTGATAGTAATATACACATTCCCTATGATGTTGCTATGCCGGCAAAGGCTACAACAGAAATAGTTGTCTCAGGTAACCTTAGTGCCGATGATTCGTATGATGTAACGAGAACACAGGTGATAAACTCTAATGTTTCTTATACCTATAATAACGGCATTACTGCAACGGAAACAACAGAAATTGACCAGCTTGATCAATATAGTGGTACCCTGAGTTCAGGAACATTTACTATCAGTGGTTATGATCAAGATGGTTTGGAATTTGATACTGGTCTGACCCTGGCTATTGATGGAAGCACAACAATGGGTGATCTGATCGATCATCTCAATAACAATGTGCTTGACGGTTCAACGGCCTCTTTAGTCAACGGGCAAATTAGAATAACCGATGATACCAGTGGTTACAGTAAAACAGATATGACTATATCGTATTCCGGTGATGGTACACTGGATATGCCCGCTTATTTTGAGATTTCCACTGTTGGCGGAGAAGAAGTTAAAAGCATTAACATCACAGTTTATGATTCTCAGGGTGGCCAGCATGTTATCTCCGGTGCGTTCGTCCGATCGGATACAAACAACACATGGGATATGGTTTTGACATCAATTACCGGAGATATAAGTGAGATAACAATGTTGAACAGGCGCATCGAAGATGTTACCTTTGACGCCAGTGATAGTTCTTATGCCGGTTTGGGCGGCTCGGACTCTGCTGAATTCATAATTACCTTTGCACATGATACTTCCAGTCCACAAACTATTTCGATAAACCTGGGAACAGCGGGGAAGCTGGATGGCCTGACTCAGTTCGCCGGCAGTTCTACGGCAGTAGCAAGTGAGCAGGATGGTTATGAAGCAGGCAGTCTTTCAACGGTCTCGGTCAATAACGAAGGTATCGTAATTGGTGCGTTCTCCAACGGTATTAAAAAGAACATCGCGACTTTGCAGATAGCCCTGTTCCAGAATACGGCGGGTCTGGAAAATATCGGCAGCGGTTACTTTATTCCTTCAGCCAACTCAGGTGAAGCCATAGCCACACAGGCAATGACCGGCGGGGCGGGAACTATACAGGGTGGGGCGCTGGAAAAATCCAACGCCGATGTGGCGACCGAGTTCGTTAATATGATTCAAGCCCAAAACGGTTTCCAGGCAAACGCCAGAACTATCACAGTTGCAAATGAAATCCTGCAGGAATTGACCAGTCTTATCAGGTAGCAACTATAGGATCTTTAATATGACAACAGCATCTTTAATGTATGCAGGGCTGAATTTTCTTGTTCTATCATTAACACCTGTTCAGCGATGGCAGGCTGCTCGCTCGCTTAATATCAGTTTTATGGGTGAACGTTGGTTTATTGCAGCATGTGTGGCGGCATTAGTAATACTAACAGTGTTGTTCATTATGGTGACACATAATCGATCGAAAGAAGAACGAAAGGCCGAAAATCGCCTGTTTTACGAATATGCCGACCAAAGGGGTCTCAATCCGCGTGAACGTCACATTCTTATGTATATAGCGACCAGGGCGAATCTAAAACAAAAAGAGTCGATATTTACTATGGCCGACGCCTTTGATCGGGGAGCGACAAAAATAATCAGGGCTTCTATCACTATAAAAGGCTCCAATAAGAGAAGTAATCTGAGTGCAGAGCTCTCCGTTCTGCGTGAAAAGCTTGGCTTTCGCAGGCGAGTCTCCGCTTCTGTTGATGCTTTAATAACCGAAAGGCCGAGCAGCAGGCAAATCCCAACAGGTAAAAAACTCTATATAACAACTCTTGAGAGGGGTGATTTTAATAACATAGAATCGGTCGTTATCGAAAACAGTGATGTGGAGCTGGTCATTGAGACATCAAAACCGCTTGAAATCAAAGAGGATGAATCGCTCTGTCTTCGTTATTATTTCGGAGCTTCAATTTGGGAATTCGAGACAACTGTTATTGGCTGCATGAATAAAAGTCTGTCCTTAAATCACAGCGATAATGTGCGGTTCGTTAATCGAAGACGGTTCCTGCGTGTTCCTATAAATGAACCTGCTTATATTGCGGCTTTTCCATTCGCAAAAACACTGCCGGATAATGAAAAATCTAATAAACAATCCGGTTCGGATGATGCATGGGGACCGCCGAGATTTGTACCTGCAGATATTACTGAGTTGGCGGGTCCCGGTTTACGAGTTGTGGCTCCTCTGAAGGTCAAGGTCGGTGACAGAGTTGTAGTGATACTTAAGCTCAACGAAAGAAAGAGTCATAATTTGGTATCACAAACCAATTCCGTCGCATTAAATTCTGTTTTTGCAGATAACAGGAGAACGAAGCCTTCAAGAATTATTGAAGATATAGGCATGGTCAGGCACGCCGAAGCCGCTCAAAATGGTTTTTCAATAGCGGTTGAATTGACGGGTTTGAGCGAAGCAAATCTCAGTGAGTTAGTCCGGGCAACTAATGCGGCGTCTCTGAAAGCCCGGTTCGACACACAACCGGTTTCTGCTGAAGAGAGTGACAAAAAGAAAAGGGACAGTGTTTCTGAGGCAGTAGTTGTCTAAGGAGTCTGAAATGTCGGAGATTACAGAACTGATTGGCACTAGTCTTGATGCGTTAACGCGAGAATATGAAATCATTACGCATAATCTGGCCAATTCAAGCACAGTTGGGTATAAACGTAGATGTAATGCGTTTTCAAGGGTTTTAGATGCACAAGATACCGGAACGCAGTCATATTCTCAGGGGACCGTCGATTTGGATTCGTCGTTCGATTTCTCTCAGGGCAATATTACTGAAACTAATCGAGAGCTGGATTTTGCCTTGTACGGCAAAGGATTTTTCGTTATAGAAACTCCCGATGGGCCTGTTTACACCCGCAATGGTACTTTCAGTACAAATCAAAACGGTCAAATCGTTGATACTCAGGGTCGTATTGTAGCGGGACAGAACGGGGCAATTACGATTCCGGACAATGTTTCCCTCTCGCAACTTTGTGTTTCGAGCGATGGAAGCATAAGCGCAGATGGTGGTACAGACATTGGGCAGTTTAAATTAGTTGATTTCGGTGATGATGAAAACAAACTTTCCCCGACCGGTGGAAGCTGTTACCGGATGACTGATCCGGAAATTGAGCCGGTCACAGCCGAGAATATTGTCGTTAAACAGGGTTATCAGGAAGCATCCAACGTTGAAGTTATAGACGAATTAGTGGATTTGATAATGGTCTCCAGACTTTATGAAGCAAATATGGGCTTCATTAATAACGGGAAAGAAACCACGAGTAGTCTGATCAGTGTGGCCATGGGCTAAAAACCGATTCGTATGATTATTTTGGTCGAATTATAAATTAAGATAAAAGAGGAACGATATTATGTTAAGAGCATTTTCCACAGCGGCGACAGGAATGACGGCTCAGCAAATGATGGTGGACATAATCGCCAACAATCTTGCCAATATTAACACGAACGGTTTCAAGCGAAGCCAAATCAATTTCCAGGATTTGCTCTATGTTAAAATGCAGGAGGAAGGGACCGAAGTGGCCTCGGGTATAACATCGCCCGGAGGTCTGGAAATAGGTTGCGGAGTACGAGCGGCATCTAATGTAAAAATCTATAGTCAGGGTGAGCTTCAGACTACGAGCAATTCTCTCGATATTGCAATTGGAGGTGATGGGTTTTTACAGGTGGTTATGCCGAATGGCGAGATAAAGTACACGCGCGACGGAGCATTACAAATCAACGCCAACGGTCAGTTGGTTACAACGAGTGGTTATTCGATTGAGCCGTCCATTAGCGTACCATTGGACGCAACCTCCATAAGTATCGAAAAAGACGGCGGTGTTAATGTCACCGATTCTTCAGGGTCGCTGTCGGTTGTGGGTAATATTCAGTTGGCACGATTTCCAAATCCGTCGGGTCTCTCGAGCGAGGGAGACAATCTGTTGGCTGAGAACGAAGCCAGCGGCACTCCAACAACGGGAACACCCGGCGAGAATGGCTTTGGGACCATTCAGTCGGGATTTCTGGAAAAATCCAACGTGCAAATGGTCACCGAATTAGTGAATCTTATAACCGCCCAGAGAGCATACGAAATCAATTCGCGTGCAATAAAAGCAGGCGATGATATGCTCCAGACAGCTAACCGTATCGTCGGGTAGGGATTCTTATGAATAAAGCAGGTTCAAGAACAAAAGAATATGTGTACACAAAGATATTTCTGTGTTGTGTACTTATTGTTTGCACGCTTTTTTGCCGGGCCCTTGCCGATGATAAAGCCGTGGGTCTCAATGAAGATTGCGGCCTGCAAATTTATCTGCCGAGGGAAGTTACGATAAGAGACGGTAATTTCAAGCTGGGGCAGATAGGAATAATCAGAGGCGAGAAAGCTCTCGCGACAAGGGCGAATGAAATCGCGTTAGGCCGGTTCTCGTTGCCGGGCCAGGAAATTGTTATTGAAAGACATATCATTCTGAGCAGGTTGGCAAGTTGTGGAATACCGTCGTCACAGGTGACATTGCAGGGCGCTGAAAAGGTCACGGTACGACAACGACAGAAAATTATTATCGGTGCCGAATTTGTCAGACTGGCGGGGGCTTTTCTGGAAAACAGCCTTTCCGATAAATCAATTTCTCAGTGGAGTCCGATTTGCAAACCGAAAGATTTAGTCGTTCCCGGTTCGGATAAAGATATAAGATTTTCTCATCAGTTGGTCCCGGGCGATGTAAAAAATCAGGTAAAGGTGGAAATTGCCGTGTTCTTTGGCGACGAACAAATCGGGACTCGTGAGGTGACTTTTTCCATTCAGTATAACAGCCATAATGCAGTTACATTAGTTGAAATTCCGGCGGGTGCACTCATTAGTCGCGAAAATATCAAAATAGAGAAAAGCACATCGAATTATCCTGAGCCCGATGACTGGGAACCGCCGTATGGTCAGGTTGCAAGACGTACATTGCCGGCGGAAACCGTGCTGAAACCACACATGGTTGGTCCTGTGGAATCTCCGGTTATTATAAAGCGGAATCAAAATGTTGTTATTCGAATCCAAAAGCCCGGCTTTCTGATTACCGCTGTCGGAAAAGCGATGCAGGATGGTAAAGTCGGTGAATATATTAAGGTAAGAAATATTGATTCACAGCGAATCATTTTAGGCAGGGTAAACCAGGACAGAAGCGTAGAGCCTGTCATATAGAAGGAGACACAATGAACAGGAAATTAATCTCGACAATTTTATTGACGTCTTTCGTCCTTTTATTGACAGACTGCTCCTGGGCGAATTCTATCTGGGCAAAGAGATGCAAAAACATGAAGGATTTATATGCCGATGATGTGGCCCGGCAGATTGGCGATGTTTTAACCATAAAAATATCCGAGAACAGCACGGTCGATAATAAAGCTAAGAGAGACCTGAAGAAAGAGACCGACCGGTCAACAACGTTTAACGGGGAAGTAGGGAAATTTGCCGACATAGGTGAATTTGGTATGACCGCCGGTTCGGGTAATGAATTAACAAGCAAAGCTGACTACAAGGACGAGCGCAAATTTGTTGATAACATTACGGTAGTCGTTGTGGATATCCTTCCGAATAACAACCTGGTGGTTATGGGGAATCGTCGGCGCGACATTGCAGGAGATATTCAAACAATAGAGATAAGCGGAGTGGTCAGGCCAAGTGACATTGCCTTTGATAATACGGTTCAGAGTGAGCAGGTTGCGGATTTTCGCCTCATAACAAAAAATAAAGGCATCAGCAGTCCATACACCAGACCTGGCTGGCTCGGCACGATATTTGATATTATCTGGCCGTTTTGACCGTGATAATCGCATAATTTTTTGAAAGTAATAATATATGAAACCGGTAAATATGAGGCGATCAAAAAAGCAAAATCACATATTGAAAATTACGATATGCACGCTTGTAGTATGTACTTGTTTTGTTAACACCGGACAATGCGAGAGGATTAAGGATATTGTTGATATTCAGGGGCTTCGCGGCAATCCGCTCAGCGGCGTCGGTCTGATTGTCGGTCTTGCCAACACCGGTGATAGCTCGATGTTGTCAAGACAGGTACTGACGAATGTTTTGAGGGAATCGGGGCTTGTTCTAAGTCCCTCCGATTTATCCGGGGGAAATATCGCCGTGGTTATGGTCACGGCGGAGCTTGGACCTTTCGACAGGGAAGGCTCGCGCATCGATGTTAGTGTTTCGGCTATCGGCGATGCTAAAAGCCTTCAGGGAGGTACGCTCATACCGACGCCCTTGAAAGGTCTTGACGATCAGGTTTATGCCGTTGCCGATGGTGGAATTTCGATTGGCGGCTGGACGGCTTCCGGCGATAAAGCTTCGGTTACAAAGAACCACCAGACTGTGGGGCGAATCCCAAACGGCGCTATAGTTGAAAAAGAGGAAATTGCAACATTCATCGAAAATATAGGGGGCAACAGAATTGTCACACTGAATTTGAGAAACAGCGATTTTTCGACCGCCGAACAAATCAGCAGGGTTATCAATCTGGATTTCCCCGAAAGTACCGCTGTAGTCGATGCCGGCACTATCAAAGTAAAAATTCCCGGTGAAATTGGTAGTGAAAGAATCGCCGGTTTTATTGCGGATATTACAAAGCTCGAAGTCAAAGTCGATATTCCGGCCGTGGTCGTAATCAATGAGCGAACAGGTACTATTGTGGTTGGTGAAAACGTCGGCATATCCGCCGTGGCTATTTCACAGGGCAGTCTTGTTGTGAAAATCACCGAAACCGAGAGAGTTTCTCAGCCGACCGCTCCTTTCTCCGACTCGGGTACGACCGAAAGAATCCAGGAGACGGCGATCGGAATCGAGGAACAAGAGGCTTTTCTGATTCCTGTGTCCCGGTCCGTTACGGTTTCCGAATTGGCTAAAAGCCTTAACGGTATCGGGGCGACACCAAGTGACATGATAGCGATATTCAATGCGTTAAAAAAGGCCGGTGCACTTCAGGCCAAGCTGGTGATAATGTAGGAGCGGCATGATGGACGGCAGCAAAATAATATTATCCGAACAAATCACCTCTCCCGTGTCGCTAAAGCAGTTTGAAAAACTGGAGCTTGATGGTGTTTCAGAGGAGAAGAAAAAACAGGTAGCAAAGGATTTCGAGTCGCTTTTGTTGAATAATCTGCTGAACGAGATGAAGAATACCATCGGTGACTGGGGTTTTGAAAAAGATGGAACTTCCATGCAGGTTCAGGGAATATTTTGGCACTACCTTGCCCGTGACATTGCGAATAACGGCGGAATCGGTCTCTGGGAAGATATATATCAGACGTTAACGAGTACGGACTATGTAAATCCGGCGGAAAGTTCAATGGACGAGAATTTATGAAAACGGCTGCATTTGAAATAGAAGAAAAGATAGATGAATTGCTGGCCTGTCTTGAAAGAGACATCGAGCATGTTCAAAAAAGTTTGTCGAGTCTCGATGAGCTGCGAAGTTTGGTTATTAAACATGACAATAACACTTTAGGTAAGTTGCTCGAGAACGTCAAGGACGAATCGGACAATTATAGAAAACATGAAAAAAAGCGTCAATTAATACGGTCTGAATTAGCGAGACGTCTTAATTGTAGTCTAAAAGATACGACGCTGTCAAAGCTTGAGGCGATTGTGCCTGAAGAGAAGAAAGCTTATATCGCCCAAACCAAAACAAAACTGAAATCACTGGTTAGGGAGCTTCGGAAAGAGTATTCGAGCACGGCGATGCTGCTAACCGAATGTAACAGATTCAATAAAATTCTTTTAAAGAGCATTTTTAATTTCGGTAATAACGGCGCGGTTGTTTACAACGCCAACGGCACGACAAAAGAGCAGAACGAAAGGGCTTTTGTGAATTTGCAGTTTTAAGAGATATTATCCAATACAAAAAGGGAGTCCATAAGTGGATAGTTTTGAAATAGGAATTAGTGGTCTTACGGCGGCGCAGAGTGCTTTTGAGATTATTGGCAATAATATTGCCAATGCGGCGACCGATGGCTACCACTGCCAGAGGTTAAATCTTGTTCCGGCCTATACATCCATGGTGGATTCGGTTCTTGTTGGCGGTGGTGTTGACGTAGCGGAAGTAACCAGATTGATTGACTCGCTTTTAGAGAATGAAATTTTACGCCAGCATTCATCGTTAGGTAAGATATCGCAGGAGGTTAGCACGTTACGCACAGTAGAGACGGCATTTGGAGAACTTTCTTCCGGAAGTAGTTTGAGCGAAGCCATAGATGAATTTTTCAATGCATTGCAGGATCTTTCCGTTTATCCGGACGAGGCCGTCTGGCAACAGCAGGTCGTAGCCGCGGCAGAAACGATGGCTAATCAGTTCAGATCAATGGACGAATTGCTGGAAAACATGATAAACCAAATAGCGATGGAAGCCGAGAACACCATCCAGGAGATTAATTCTTTAGTTCAGACAATAGCCCAACTCAATGAAAATATCAAGAGGCAGGAAATAACCGGGGGGCAGGCTAACAATCTGCGAGACCAGAGAGATCAGTGTATCTCAGAGCTTTCTGAATTGGTTGATGTCCAGACCCTCTCGCGAGATTACGGTGTTGTTGATATCAGTGTCGCCGGGATACCCGTTATAACGGGTACTGCCACGGTTGAACTGGCGGTCGGTTACCAGGATGAACATGTACTGGGTGTTACTGTTGCCGGCGAATCGAATTATTATACGGATATAGACGGTGGGAAGCTTGGAGGATTGTTGTCCTTAAACAACGATATTATCTCGGATATTCGAGATGATCTTAATACCCTTGCAAGTGCCATAATACAACAAGTCAATCAATACCATGTCCAGGGAGTTGGTTCGAAAGGCTCGTTTACGGAACTATCCGGCTGGTCCATGGTCAGTGAGGATTTGACTGATTTTGATCCGCTTATAACAGACGGTAATGTATATATTAGAGTAATCGATACTAATACCGGGGCGATAACACGAACGGCGGTTCCTGTTGATGTCTCGGCGGATTCTTTGACCACAATAGCCTCGGATATTTCAGCCATTACGGGCTTGACTGCTTCGGTCTCCGGTTCAAAACTGAGTATTCAGGCGGATACGGGTTATGAATTCGATTTTCTGCCCTGTGTTCTCCCGTCACCGACAGATAGTGATTTTACGGGAACGACATCGCCGCCTGATGTTTCAGTATCAGGCATATATACCGGTACGGAAAATCAAACTTTCACATTTACGGTATCGGGTACCGGCTCGGTGGGAAACGGCACGTTGAGTATTACGGTTACGGATGGTGACTCTAACACAGTGACTACACTTAATGTCGGTTCCGGTTATGCCGCAGGTGATTTGTTGGATTTGGGCAACGGGATCAAAATAGCTCTTGGCACGGGAGACATGGCGGATGGTAATACGTTCGAGGTTGATGCGTTTGCCGAAACAGATACGTCGGGATTTCTTGCGGCAGTCGGAATTAACACCTTTTTTTCCGGCGCGAATGCTTCGAATATAGCGGTTTGTTCCGATATATCCGATTCACCGGGGCGTATAGCAACGGCTCTGGGTGCGGATATGACGGATAATACTAATGCATTGCGGCTAACCGGTTTGGCGGACGAGGCCTCGGATGATTTGGATTCTTTTACACCGGTGGAGTTTTATCGCCAGCTTGTTACAGATATTGGATTGCAGCTTTCCGTCAAAGAAACGCGACAGGATAACATCGAGGCGATAATACAAAATCTTGCAAACCAGCAGAGCGAGGTAAGTGGAGTCGATATTAATGATGAGGCCGCACAGATGTTGATCTTTGAGCAGATGTTCCAGGCTATGGCGAAATATTTGGATACGGTTCAAACATCGTTGACCACAATAATGGAATTGTTGTAAACGTTTGAAAAGCGATATATGAAAAACTTGGGGAATATAAAATATGGGCGGCACATTAGACAATATTTACAATAATGTCAGCTATGCCTTAAATTTGCATACTGAAGCAATGACACGTTTACAGGAACAGGTGATAACCGGTTCGAGGGTTAACAGGGCCTCCGATGATTCTTCTGCTGCATATCAAATTCTCGGGCTTAATTCGCAGCAAAGCTCTTTGGAAAATTATATAGACAATCTATCGAGTGTTGTCAACTCGCTTGAATATTCCTCCACGATTATTCAGAATATGATTTCTTCGATTTCGGAAACTATGACGCAACTGACTCAGGTCACCAGCGGTATTTATAACGAAGATGACAGGGAAATGACCGCTGAAAGTATTAATGAAATATTAGAGCAATTAGTTACGTTGGCGAACAGCGAACATGCGGGACAACACCTGTTCGGAGGAAGCAATACGGCTTCGGATCCGTATCTTGTAGAACGTACGAATGGAAAAATAACAAGTGTCACTTATCAGGGCAGCTATACAAACCGCGAGATAGAAGTAGCTTCGGGTCTGGAGTCAACAATTTCTCTGGTAGGGGATAATATTTTTCGCTGTGACGATCGTGGTGATGCTGTTTTTTCGGGTAATACAGGCGCCAAGGCCGGCACAGGAACATCCAGTGTGCGCGGTTATACATGGCTTACGGTGACCGGTTCCGAGGATAATTACACTCTTTCCATCGACGGTGGTCTGAGTACTTTCAGCACCGATGGTACCGATACCAATCTTGCAGTGACTAATTCTGTAACGGGGGAAGTCCTGTATGTTGATACGACTGAAATTACCGGCAGCGGGACCGACCTTGTCAGCATACCCGGAACTTATGACGTTTTCAGCGCACTTATTTGTATTCGGGACATATTGAGCAACGAGCAGGGTCTTCCTGAAGATCAGTTGGAAGATATGCTGGACATCCCTTTAAGCATTCTTAATGAGGTAAATGATCTTCTCGCTCAGGCTGAGGTCTCTTTGGGATATAAAATCAACTTTCTTGATAACCTCGAAGGAAATCTGACTAATCTTAGTTACGATGCCAAGGATGAGGCAACTCGCTTACAGGAGGCCGATGTAGCCCAATTAGCTATAGACCTCACTCGCCTTGAGGTTTTATATCAAATGTCGTTATCAATAGCCGGGAAACTAATGTCTATATCTTTGCTGGATTTTATCGGTTAGCGGCTTGGAGAATAAGGTAATCATTCGATGAGTATTATACAACATAAGTGTTTGATATTTATACGCTTCAGGCCGAAAAACACCACAAAACCGCAATTATTCATAGACACGGACGAACGGCACAGAATTTGCACATAAGCATTGAAAACAAGGACTGTTTTGATAATGAAAATCTGTTCGCAAGGCGATTAAAGGAGTAATACAGATGACTCTCGAAAATAATGCGAATTCGCATAATGAGCAGAATCAGGATAACAGGTTCGAAAACATGAATTTATACGAGAGAGGTTTGGAATTTGCCGAGGTCGGTGATTATCAGCAGGCGCTTGATTGTATGCAGAAACATCTTGATACTGCTGGTGAGGATGTACAGGTTTTAAATGATACGGGTGCAATTCTGCATTGTCTCGGTCGCTCGGATGAAGCAATAAATCATTTAATCAAAGCCCGAAGAATGCAGAAGGACTCGGCTGAAATAGTCTGGAATTTGGTGGAAGCATATCTTGCAACGGGCAGGGCGGAAGAAGCGAAGCAGCTTTTTGGTGATATGGAGAGGATGAATGTGCTAAATGTGGATGTATTGAACAGGACCGCCAATGTATTTTTGAATCAGGGTAACAAGGCGGGCGCAGTTGAAATGCTTATCCTTTCCCTGAAAATCTGTCCCGAACAAAAAATCCTCTCACCTATGGTACAGGTAATTCGTTCCAAAAGACCGAAAATAGCTTTTTTCTGTGGATTGAAAGGTGATACGAAATTTCTAAAGGATATTTATGCATTTACCGAACGTCGTTTCAATGTCAGGTTCTTTGAGGGGGAAAATGTTAATCAAATGTATGAATTGATGAAATGGAGCGACATTTCATGGTTCGAGTGGTGTACTGACATGGCAATAGAAGCGTCAAAACTGCCAAAGGTATGCAGGAACATTGTCAGGCTTCACCGTTTCGAGGCCTATGGACAATGGCCGAGTCAGGTTCTATGGGAGAATATTGATACCCTCATTACAATCGGCAACTCATTTGTCGAAGAAGCGCTATTGAAGCAGGTTCCGTATATTAGAAATAAGACACAACTTATTACAATTCCTAACGGCGTGAACCTCGATAAATTCGAGTTTACCGGCAAATCTCATGGCAAGAATATTGCATCCGTCGGGTATCTGAATATGAGAAAGAATCCGATGTTCCTTCTGCAATGTATGCAGAAGCTACATTACATTGACCCGGAATATAAACTGTTTTTTGCCGGAAATTTCCAGGACTCAATGCTCGAGCAGTATATCAAACACGTCGTTCAAACACTTAAGCTAACGGATGTAGTGTTTTTTGACGGCTGGCAGGAAGATGTAAATGTCTGGCTAAAAGACAAACAATATATTGTCTCTTGCAGTATTGGGGAGAGCCAGGGAATGGGATTACTTGAAGCAATGGCCTGCGGTTTAAAACCGATTATCCATAATTTTCCGGGTGCCGACCAGATTTTCCCGTCCGAATTCTTGTTCAATATCGCTGAGGAATTCTGCGGGCAGATTTGCTCTGCATCGTACGAACCTCAAGAGTATCGCCGTTTTGTCGAAGAACACTATCCCCTTGAGAAACAACTGGTTCAGATCAATAATCTTCTGATTCAATTCGAAAAGAAAATAGATTCGGAACATAACTCGGCCGTCTCGAGCAGTAACTCACGGGATCGGGAGCCTGAAAAGGCAGGATTAACCGCAGATTAAGGATTTTCAATACCCCTGTAATGTTTGAAAATTTTGAGAAAAACAATAGACCGGTTGTCAGTGTGCTTGTCCCGACATTCAACCGGCCGCAATCTTTATATAGGGCATTGGTCAGTGTCTTAAAACAGAGCTACAGGAATCTGCAGATTATTGTTATCAACGACGGTGGGGAAGATGTAAGGAATATAATCGATTCGTTTAATGATTACAGGCTGACCTATATCAATAGAAAAGAAAATCGCGGCAAGGCCTGTTCGCTCAATGAAGCGTTGAATCGGGCCGAAGGTAAATATATTGCATATCTTGACGATGACGATATGTATTATCCCTTTCATATCGAAACGCTGGTTGATGTTTTGGAGAATGAAACCGATTGTCAGGTTGCGTATAGCGATTTGTACAAAGCATATTGTAAAGTCTTTCCGGACGGCAGCCGGCAGGTTCTCAGTAAAGTTGTGGAGGTTAGCCGTGACTTCGACCGCTTTTTGATGTTGGTTTTTAACCACGTTCTGCATGTAAGCTTGATGCATCGCCGGGACATGATCGAGAAAACCGGGCCTTACAACGAACAGCTCAACGTTTTGATTGACTGGGACATGACGCGACGGCTTGTTTTCTTTTCCGATTTTTTTCATGTTCATAAAGTCACCGGGGAATATTCGCATCCGGTGGGGGATTCCGACAGAATATCCGTTCAACGCCGCAAAGATAAGAACGAATATATGAAGAATGTTTTAACGATACTAACCACAAGGCCTCCCAAACCCTGGCCGAAGATTAAGGATCTGTCCATCATTTTTGTTGCCGACCGGTTAGACAAACAGGCGGGGAAAACAATCGGTTCCATCTGGCAGCGTACTTTCTATCCCTACGAATTATTTCTACCGATTTCTGAAACGGATTTTGACAGATTAAATACTGATATGCCCAATCTGGTTTTTGTGAATGTTAATCAGTTGTCTTCACAGGCCCAACAGGTTGATGCAGCATTGGAAAAATGCGGGGGACAATATATAGCAATAGTACCAAGTGGTTTTCCTGTTGAAGATTTGTGGATAGAGAATCCGCTCTATGCGCTGATTAATTGTTCGGATAATCGACAGGGATTTATAATTGATGGAGTAACGGATAAACTCTGGGCAGCGGTGGTTAAAAGAGACGATTTAATTCTTGCCCGAAGAAGTTTTCCGGATTTATCCGTTTCGGAATCTCTGACGGCGGCGGGTATTACTTTACGATATCCGGGTAATGAGGAGCTTCCTTTCCAATTCGATAACTTATATCACAATGCCCTTTCGGCTGAGAATGAGGGAAACTGGTTCCAGGCGGCGCAAATGTACGAACATATCGCCGACCGGCATCAAAATGTAATATGGATGAAGATATTGGCGGCAAAGGCCTTTTACGAGGCGAAAGACTATAGTAGAGCCGAGCAGATTTGCCGTCAGATAAACCGGCAGAGGCCGACGGTGGATACTCTTTTATTGGAAGCAAAACTCAAACGTAAAAACAAAAAGTATGATTCGGCGATTGAATTGCTAACAACAGCAGAAAACACACTCCAAGGATATGAATTGATATGGACATGACAAAAAAAAATGAAGATCAAGAGCATGATTCAACCCAGCATTATGAAGCTCTGCAGGAACTGGGTGACTGTCACACTTCTGTAGGTGACTATGTACAGGCACAGCGATATTATGAAAAAGCGGCGGTTTTGTGCCCCGACGAAGCTGGGCCTTATGTCGGTCTTGGTGTAGTTGCAATACATAAGAGTCAAATTGATGATGCAGAGACGGCTTTTAAGGTTGCCTGCCGGCTGGACAATAAATGCGCTAAGGCCTATGCCGGTCTGGGTCTGGTTGCACAACAGAGAGGTGATTACAAGAGGGCGTTTGATATGTTTCTCAAATGTCTTGAGCTTGACACCGACAATCTTATAGGTATTTTAGGCCTGTTCCAGACATCCTGCCAGATGGGGTCGTTTGAACAGGTCACTCACTATCTTGAGTTATATTTAAATATGCACCCCGGAGACGTATCCGTTATGTATCCGCTGGCCGCACTGTATATGAAGGACGGCAGATTGGAGAAGTCCCAAAAAGTACTTCAGGATATTCTGACACTTGATCGTAATCACAGAGACGCGGCTTATTTGCTCGAAGAAGTCGAACATAGTATGGCTTCGGCCGGAAGTGCGGGCGTACAGACCGTATGAGTGTTAATGATACAAATGTAATTATCGAAGAAAAAACGAACCTGATTGATGAGCTGCAGGATCTGCTGGAAAAGCAAATTGAACTTGCTCATAAAGGAGATCCGGGTGGAAAAAGATTTGAAGAATTATCTATGCGGACAAATTTTCTTGTAGAAAAGATTGTACGAGCGGGAATTCTTGAATCGGATCAATTTAAGGATAGAAGGGAACAGTTAAAAAAACTGTACAACGGCCTCTACCCGGCTATCGCAACTCGAAAAGTTGAAACTGCTAAGCATTTGTGCCGCGTACAAAAAGGTAAAAAGACGATCGCGACATATCGTAATAATATTTGAGCGAAGTTGTAGATAGTACCGGATATTTATGCAGATAGCGATACATTCAAGCGAATTGTGAATGTTGAGTAGTGGCATGACTACATCTAAAAAAAAGCATGTTTTCATCTTAGGTGCAGCAGGCATGTTAGGGCATAAATTGTACCAAGTGCATAAAAACCGCTTTAGAGTCTGGGCGACAGTTCGCTCCTCATATACGAATTATGCGGAGTATGGTATTTTTGACTCCAACGATATTATTGACGATGTGGATGTTAACAACTTTGATAGGATTGTTGATATCTTGGCAGGATTACGGCCGGATGTTGTCATAAATTGCATTGGGATTATCAAGCAGCTTAAAGCTGCCAAGGATTCGATTGATAAGTATACGCTTTTGTGTCTGGTACACGATGCGTTTGGAATACAAATAGAGATTGAGCCAGAAATTAACACGGTAATTGATCGCAGTCTGAATAGCAGACGGTTCAGGTCCGAAACCGGATTCAAACCAGCTTCTTGGCCGGAAATGATTAAACAAATGGCACAGGATCCCACACCTTACGATAAATTTCCTGAATATAGATGAAATAAAATTGCTCTCTAAGCTGTAAGGAGAATTGCTATGCACGGCATAGAAAACAAAACGATTCTTATCCCTGGTGGAACAGGTTCATTTGGACAGGCTGTTTTGAATCGGCTTTTAAAAACTAATTGCAAAGAAATTCGCATTCTCAGCAGAGACGAGCTTAAGCAGGAAATGATGCGAATCAAATACGCGAATCCCAAAATAAATTTCTATATTGGAGATGTCAGGGATAAGGATACCGTTGATAATGCTATGCAGGGCGTAGATCTCGTTTTTCATGCCGCTGCCTTGAAGCAGGTCCCTTCCTGTGAGTTTTTCCCTATTCAAGCGGTTCGAACAAACATTCTTGGCAGCCACAATGTCGTTACTTCTGCAATAGAGCATGCCGTTGAGCATGTGGTATGTTTGAGTACCGACAAAGCTGCTTATCCTATTAACGCTATGGGTATGACAAAGGCGTTAATGGAGAAAGTCGCGTTGTCGTCGACAAGGATGTTACCCGAAACTTCTTCGATTGTTTCGTGTGTTCGTTATGGTAATGTTATGTGCTCCAGAGGTTCGGTAATACCTCTGTTTATCAGTCAGATAAAGCAGTACAAACCTTTAACTGTGACATTTCCCGAGATGACTCGTTTTCTTTTGCCGCTTCATGATGCGGTAAATCTGGTTATCTTCGCATTCCAGAATGCCAAACAAGGAGATTTATTCATAAAGAAGGCGCCGGCCTGTACTATTATCGATCTGGCAAATGCGTTAAAGAATATATTTAACTCTGACGTTCCAATTGAAATTATCGGGATACGACACGGAGAGAAGATTTACGAAACGCTTGCAACCAGAGAGGAATTGCAAAGAGCCGAAGATATGAAAGACTACTACAGAATTCCTCTTGATGATCGTAACCTGAATTATACAAAGTATTTCACGGAAGGCGACACGAGAGAGTTAAACATCGAAGACTATACTTCACACAACACCGAGCAATTAAACGTTCAACAAGTTGAGGAGCTTTTGCTGTCGTTACCGGAAATCCAGGCCGAATTAGGTGAACCTTTATTATGTTTATCAAGATAAGATAAGAAAACATTCAATAGGCAAAAACCAAAGTAAGGTGCAGTTTTATGCAGGAAATTACCGCTGAACAAGCAGAAAGCCTGGTAAAAACAATTAGTTTGATGGCTCAAACCGGCATAGGAACAGATGCTTGTTTGCGACACAAGTGCCTGCCTTTACGTGTGCATTATTACTCTCCTGTGCCGGATATCGACGACCTTGAGCGACGAAATTACTTCAGCCATCGCAGTGTGCTCCCGGGGATTTTCTGGCGAGAGGAAGAACAGTTGGCATTCCTTGCCAAGCTTGGTAAGATGTTTGGTCACGAGTGTGATTGGCCTACGGAACCCACAAAAGTCCCTTATCAATATTATACGGAGAATGACCGTTTCGGGTATGGATGTGCAGCCGGTTTGCATTGTATCACTCGTTACTTCCACCCTCGAAAAATTGTTGAAGTCGGCTCCGGTTTTTCATCATTAGTTATTTCTTCTGCCATTGGTATCAACGAAACACCTGAAACAGAATATATCATTATCGATCCATATTCACAGCCGTTTATCAATACTCTGCCACGAGTGACGCAGCTTATTAATCAGAGGGTCGAATTGCTTGATGTGGCGTTTTTTGAAAGTTTAGAAAAAAATGATGTACTGTTTATTGACTCGGGCCATACAGTGAGAATAGGAAGCGATGTAAACTACTTGATTTTAGAAATCCTGCCACGGCTTGCACCGGGTGTGATAGTTCACTTTCATGATATTCCGATGCCTTATGAATACCCAAAAGTCTATTTTAAAAATCCAAAATTTCGTGTATTTTGGACAGAAAGTTATCTTTTGCAGGCTTTTTTGTGCTTTAACAGTCAATTTGAGATATTACTAACAATGGCATATTTAATGACAGAACGAAGAAAGGAGTTTTCTTCTGCCTTCAGGCATTACAATCCTGAAAAGTATCGATCAATCAGTGGCAGCTTTTGGATCCGTAGAAAAGTAGAATCATTGGGAACTTAGAAACTTAAGGAGTATGTTCGGGTATGTCCAAACCAAAAGTTGTTATTCTCGGTGCAAGCGGTATGCTCGGTTCAATGGTGACGGATTACCTTTCTCGCGATGAGAATCTCTCTGTAACCGCAACAATGCGTTCTTCCGAACTTATTGAAAGGGCTAAAAATCTTATAGATAATGTCGAATGGAATATTTTTGATATAAAAGACGAGAGTTGGACGATAGAACAACTTCGGGAATTTCCCGATTTCGACTGGATAATAAATGCGATCGGAATAATCAAGCCTTATATACATGACGACCAGCCGGCGGAGATTGAACGTGCAGTTATTGTTAATGCCTGTTTTCCCCATTGGCTGGCCAGAGCTTTTAAGAATTCTCGCATATTACAAATTGCAACCGACTGTGTGTATTCAGGCACTAAAGGATGCTATATCGAAAGTGATAAACACGATGCGCTTGATGTTTATGGCAAGACAAAAAGCCTGGGCGAGGTATGGCTGCCAAACGTAAGTCATCTTCGCTGTTCGATTATCGGCCCGGAACCGAAGAGCTACGTCTCATTACTTGAATGGTTTCTGCGTCAGCCGTCGGATGCGGAAGTTTCCGGTTATACAAATCATTCCTGGAACGGCTTAACAACACTGCATTTTGCAAAAATCTGTCACGGTATTATAAAAGAGAATATGTCTTTACCTCATTTGCAGCATATAGTCCCGGATGGAGAGATTACAAAGCACGACCTTTTATGCTGTTTTGCACGTTGTTATCAGCGCTGCGATATTAAGATAACAGCGGTCAACGCTCAAAGCGTTATTGATAGAAGGCTGGCCACGGAAAACCAAAAATTAAATAACGAGCTTTGGAAAAATGCCGGGTACGATAATCGCCCGCCGACTATTACCGAAATGGTCGAGGAACTCGCGGTCTTTGATTACAGATTTGGGGGGTTGCAGGAATGAAGATACTGACCATTATAGGAACCCGGCCGGAAATAATTCGATTAAGCAGGATAATTCCCGGACTCGATAATCTTTGCGAGCAAATCGTAGTACATACCTGTCAAAACTATGATACCAACCTCAACGATATATTTTTCGAGCAGCTTGAGCTTAGAAAGCCGGATTATTTTCTAAATGCCAGGGGGACATTCGGCGAGCAGGTCGGTATTATGCTGGCCGAGATGGAAAAAATTCTTGGCCGGGAAAAGCCCGACAAATTCCTCGTCTTAGGTGATACTAACAGCAGCATGACGGCGATTATGGCAAAGCGTATGGGAATCCCCGTCTATCACATGGAAGCCGGAAACCGTTGTTATGACGACCGTGTTCCCGAAGAGGTTAATCGCCGCATTATAGACCATTCGAGCGATGTCCTTTTGCCTTATACCGAAAGGAGCAGGGCCAATCTGTTGCGTGAGGGAATCGAAGGGCGGCGCATTTATGTCACCGGCAACCCTATTTACGAAGTCATTCGGCATTATGATAAGCAGGTACGGCGGTGCTCCGTTCTCGAAGAACTAAATCTCGAAGTACAACGATATTTTCTTGTTACTATGCACCGCCAGGAGAATGTGGATGTCGAGGAAAGGTTGGCCGGAATCGTCGGTGCATTGGACAAACTACGGACCGAATATAAGGTTCCGGTAATTATAAGCACTCATCCACGAACGAAAAAAAGAATGGCGGAATTCGGTATTCAGACGGAAAACAATGAGATTCGTTTTATGCCTCCGTTCGGCTTTTTCGAGTTTATTGCTCTTGAGTCAAATGCATTTTGTGTCATAAGCGACAGCGGGACCGTCCAGGAAGAATGTGCAATCTTCAGGATTCCTACAGTTACTATTCGCGATGTAACCGAACGTCCGGAGACAATTGAATGTGGAAGCAATATACTAAGCGGTGCCGATACCGAAACGATCCTCGAGTGCGTACGGACTGTTCTGGCGCTGGGCAAAGACTGGACCGCTCCACAGGAATATTTAAGAGAAAACGTCAGTGAATTGGTTGTCAGGATTCTGATGGGTTATTTGTATTTGTGAAACATATAGTATGTTTTGATAAAGTGACTCGGATTTTAATATCATGTTATATTTGTTCAACGACAACAATGAAAGCAGGGGACTATGATTACCGTATTTACTTCATGCTATAACCAGGGGCAGTCTTTGCCTGAAGCAATCGAAAGCGTTTTAAATCAGACGTATTCTGATTTTGAATATTTAATTTACGATGATGGTTCCAACGACAATACATGGGATATTATACAAAGTTATGCAAAAAAAGATAAACGTATAAGACCATTCCAGATTGATAAATCTATCAACGTAGGTGTTGTTATTAATAAAAGCATAAAGCAAGCCAAAGGTAATGTATGGACATGGTGTCCAAGCGATGACATATGGTTGCCCAATCTACTTGAGGTCAAAAACGAGGAGGCCCAAAATTATCCGGATGACATATTTTATTCTGATTGGATGATTATTGATGAACATGGACAATATATCAGTCAAGTATCACCGAAAAGATTTTCGCCGCAAGAGTTCAAAGATGTTGTCTGGCAGGATTCCCCTATTGGTTTTACCGGGATTTGGATCCCGATGAAAATATTTGATATAACGGGGACTTTTCCGGAGCATTTAAGTTATAGTGAAGATTTTTATTGGATGATCAAGGCGACGATTCATGATATGAATTTTCGATGTGTGCCTCAAATTTTATATAAAAAGAGAACGCATGTTAACACCACAACAAAATAATATTATGAAAAGATACTGAAAGATGTACCAAAGATAAGGGAAGACCTGCAAAGATATAAGATGAATTTGAATGTCATACCAAGGAAAATGTACTTCTTCTGGGCGAATGAAAATATGTCCTGGATGAGGTATATGACATTATACTCGTTTCGAAAGTTAAATCCTGATTGGAAAATAGAGTTGCACTTATGCAAACCCAATACCATAGAGTATAAACCGTGGAATGATTCGCCGATTCAGGATTTTTTTAATTTTGGTGGTAAAGACTACTTTAAGGAAATAGAAAAACTCAATATAACCATCAAGCAATGGGATATAGGTAATGTCGAAGGAACGGATTGGTCGAGCATACTCTGTTCTTCTCATAAAAGTAATTTTTTCAAATGGCAGAAGCTATCAGAAGAAGGCGGTTTTTATTCCGATATCGATATTTTATATCTCAAGCCGATGGATCAATATTATGAAAAAGTAAAGAAATATAACACAATAATATGCTACCGGAACAAATATTTTTCTATTGGTTTTCTTGGTTCGTCTATAAATAACAATTTCTACCGAGATATTTTCCGAAATGCTTTTAATAACTTTCACGTGGAAAAATATCAGACCGTTGGTGTTGAGAATATTTATTCCTGGTTAAAAAAGATTTCTAATACTTCTTCTGAGATTGACATATCCCGGTTGGATTTGTGGAAAATAATAGAACAATATTATCCACATATAAAGGCATATAATAATGAGATGGAACTGTTTTATCCCTGGACATTTGATAGGATGGAGGAAGTATTTCATTTCAAACATACTCAAATTCCGGAGAACTGCATCGGTATTCATTGGTATGCAGGAGATTCGATTTCTCAAAAATTCAATAATTTACTGACATTGGAAAATTATAATCAATTCGATAACACTTATTGTTATTTTGCTGATAAAATCTTGAGTAATCAAGATGTTACATTTAGTTTAGCCTGCAAAAAAGTTGAATATTCCGATTTAGTACCTACGACCAAGGAATTTATATTACAGGAAAGCTTGCTTAAGACAGAAAGAGCCAACATATCTTACTCTAAACTCTGCATACCAAAGAAGTCATCAGATGGATTATACTATTTGAACTTTATCTTCGCCGACAAGACCGAGCAATGGGATAAAAAAATAACCAATACCTATAGCGATCCTTTTAAGGAATTTTTAGTTGTCGATCCCGCAACAGGGGAAAACCTGCTGGTGACAGCCAAAGATATTTTTAAAGCCCTGAAACAGGACTACGATTTTCTCGCCGCTCGCTCGAAATTCCTCCAGGGGCGATCAGGCGTTAATAAGCGGCCTTCTGTCGCCTTTACTGTCAATTACTCATCAATCATAGGAGGAGGGACATTAAATGTATTTGAATATGCAAACTGGTTGTCTGATTTGGGTGTTGATGTTGCTATTTACTCTAATGACATACCACCTGATTGGATCGATATAAAAGGTAGATTTTATTATATTAAGGATACACGGGAGAGATACTCGGCAATCACGGAGCCTTTGATTGTTGTTTATTCTGTTTTGGAACTGCAGGATTTGCTCTACTGTTGCGATACGAGTGATAAGATGATATATCATTTGTCTCAGGGAATCGAGGACCATCATTATTACATATCGACATACGATTCTCTGATGGCTCCGAAAACAATTTTCCAGTTTCTTTATTCTTTGCCTGTGGGGCGAATTGCAGTGTCCCCGCATGTTCGGGACTACTTTCAGCGGAATTACGGCCAGAAAACATTCGATATATTCAATGGAATAAATCTTGACCTTTTCAAACCTCAAGATAAAAGCAGCTCCGGCAAAGAAATCAGAATACTCAGCAGCGGCAATCCTGCACATCTGCTTAAGGGCAAAGGCGATATTAAACGTGCTTTATGTTTGGTTGCAAAGGCCTGTCCACATCTGGACTTTCATTTGACTATTGTATGTGGCGAAAGGATTCCTGAACAAGAAAATATTTTTGGCGACGTTCCGGGCAACGTTACCTGCAGGATTAAATACGGTTTATCCCCGGAGCAGATGCGTCAGGCCTACTGCGAATCGGATATTTATATCAATTCATCCTGGTACGAAGGTTTTGGATTGCCGTCAATTGAGGCGATGGCCTGCGGGATTCCGGTAATCCAGGCGGATAATCGAGGTTTGGACGGGGTAGCAAAGGACAGGTTGAACTGCCTTTTAATTCCGCCGAATAATCCCCGGAAAATGGCCGATGCAATTGAGACGCTTATTAACGATGTTAATCTCCGGAACAACCTGATTAAAAACGGGATTGAGACTGCAAATGAATATTCTAAAGAAAAGCAATATAAGATGTTCGTTGATCAATTTGAAAAAATTCTCGATTGTAGTTTTGATAAAAATAAAACAGAAAAAAATGGCAATCAGCTAAGTGTTAGCGGCACGGTAACCAATGTGAAAGAATACGATAAACCTGTTTTTACCATCCTGGTTCCGACTTACAATCAGGCGGAATTTCTGCCCCAGGCTTTAGATAGTCTTATAAACCAAACCTATAGCAGTTGGGAAGCGGTTGTAGTTAACGACGGCTCAACCGATAAAACAGCGGAAGTGATGAATCGTTATGCGGAAAAAGATCCACGGATTCGCATTTTTCATAAAGATAACGGCGGTGTTGCTTCCGCTTTGAATGAAGGATTGCGATATGCCCGCGGACAATGGATTTGCTGGCTCTCTTCCGATGATCTTTTCGAAGCTGATAAATTGGAGATACACCTTCAGGCGATCCGGGAAAATCCGAATATATGCTTTTTTCATACAGGCTATTATTTTTTAGACGGCCGAAATAACTGCCGGATACCTGGTAAATCAGATTTGGATTCGTTCATTCCGCTGTTGGAATTACAGGTATTAAAATTCTTCGAGATTAATTACTATAACGGAATAAGTATTGCTATTCATCGAAAAGTATTTGATCGTGTCGGCCGTTTCAATGAGAAATACAGGAACGGTCAGGATTTTGATATGTGGCTGAGGATCAGTGCTTTGTATCCTTCGTATTTTATTAATAAACGGACTTGTGTCACCCGAATACACCCTGCGCAGGGGACAAATATTTCGATTGGAAAAGCTATTTACGATTCTCCCGGTATATATGATTCGGCGGTAGCATGTTTGGAATTCCTCAATTCTCATGAATTTCCGGCGCTGTTTCCATGTCTTGATCTGTCGAATGTAGATGAGGCTATGTTCGCGGTTAAGAATGTTTTGAAAGTTATTATAAATCCGCTTTCTTTTATCAATCGCTGCGGATATGCACCGGCTTTAATAGGGCGGTTACGTGAGTGGATTACACAAAAAGCTTCTTCGGAAGTAAAATTAATTCTGAAGTCACATACCGTTCAGGCAATTCATAATATGATGACGATGTTCCAGTCGGAAGATATTAAAGGAGCATTGGAATTGATATTTGAATCTTTGGAAAAACCTTATTGTTATAAAAGCTGCGATCCGTTGTGCGAAATGGAGCTAAATGCTAAAAGGCTGGAGAAAATGGGTGAAACCGGACGAGCACGCATTGCAAGGGATTATTTAACGCAGGCATCAAAAAGAACAGAAAGGCGGATTTGTGTGAAAAAACAGCCATTATTTTCCATCGTTGTTCCCACGTATAACCAGGCGGAATTTCTGCCCGAAGCCCTTGATAGTATTTTAAGTCAGACGTACGACAACTGGGAAGCTATTGTAGTTAATGACGGTTCTACCGACCAGACTGCGGAAGTGATGAAAAATTATGCAGAAAAAGATGCGAGAATCCGGATAATTCATAAAACGAACGGTGGTGTTGCTTCCGCTTTGAATGAGGGGATAAAAAATGCCCGTGGAGATTGGATTTGCTGGTTGTCGTCGGATGATATGTTTGAGCCGGACAAATTAGAGGTGAATTTACAGGCCATCGAAGAAAATCCGGATATACGCTTCTTCCATACGAACTATTTCCTGTTCGATGAAGAAAGACGTCTTAAATGTGAATTATTGTCTGATCCGAGAGAATGTGTTCCATCGGTAGAGTTACAGGTGCTAAAGTTTTTTGAGACAAATTATGTTAGCGGGATTAGCATCGCCATATATCGGGAAGTGTTTGACCATGTAGGCGGTTTCGATGAAAAATACAGGTGCGGCCAGGATTTTGATATGTGGCTCAGGATAAATGCCCGTTACAGGGCATTTTACATTGACCGGAAAACTTGCGTCACTCGCTGGCACGAAAAACAGGGCATGAGAAGATTTCCGCCGGCGGGCTCTTATGATTCTTCCTGGGCTTGTATGGAGTTCTTAAATTCTCATAAATTCAGCGATTGTTTCCCCGCAATCGACATGACTACTCCCAGCGGAGTAGCAAAAGCTATCAAAGAAACAATGGCGGTCGTTTTTAATAAAAATGCCATGATGTACAGGTGCTTTTTCAATAGCGCCTTGCTGGAGCGTTTGGCTGAATGGCTTTGTAAGTACTGCCCCAGTCATTTGAAAGAGGAACTGATGCCTCATCTGACAAGCACAATTAATAAACTAATGAATTTGCAGTTGCCCGTTGAAATCAAAGAGACCTTATCGGAATTCTTAAAAAATGTAAGGAATGATTATTCCTTCCAGCCGCATGATTTTCTAAAAGAGGCTGCTCAACGGGCGAAAAAATTGTTTTCTGTCGGAGAATCGGTAAAAGCTGATAGTATCGAACATTACCTGTCACTTGTAAGGCCTCAACACGGCGAGAAAAACTGCGTCTATGAAGAGTCGGCCCCCCCGGTTTCGGGTATATTTCCGGATAGCAATGTAATATCTAACTTGAGATAAATCGTTAAGAAAAGAGCATTTTTGACGATAATAAAAAAAACGAAGCTATACGCTGATTATATATATATTCATAAAGGTGAATAAAAGATGTCAACTGTAAACCTTACAGGATTATTAACAGGTATTGATACGTCCGAGATTATCAAACAGTTAATACAGGCCGAGGGCAAAACGCTTGATATGTACGAAAAACGATTGGAAACGTGGGAAGAGAGGAAAGAGAATCTTAGCACGTTGGAAACCAAGATAACCAATTTACAAAACTCTGTTGAGGCTCTTTCCGACGCGAATGAGCTTCGAGCTTTTTCGACCTCTTCGAGCGATACCGATGTTTTAACTGCGGAATCATCATACAATGCTTATGAAGGCAATCACACAGTTGTCATTCATCAGTTGGCCAACGCAGAACGCTGGGTTCAGACTGCCGGCCTGGAGTATGCCGAGGATTATGTCGGAGAAGGAAC
>Ga0315545_1000961_pt1 | contig 29602 bp, 23 predicted proteins | sample SalMarSW160210MG_FD_203096 | JGI IMG/M metagenome (GOLD analysis project Ga0315545, IMG submission 203096) | Salt marsh sediment microbial communities from the Plum Island Ecosystem LTER, Massachusetts, United States - Salt Marsh Sediment SW1602-10 ...
CCTGTTGTTACTATTACTTTATTAGCCGGAGGGCTTTATAATATAGATTCAGGTATTGCTCTGCGCTTTCCTCCCAGGAATAATGCTTTTGCATTCCATTCCGTATCAGGTTGCTGATATGCATTTTATTGGTGTAATATATTTCCACAGCCCTGGTAACAACCTGGCACAGGGCATCTGGGTTTAATTCTAAAAATTTGAATCCTGTACCGGTGCCTGTTTCCGGATTATAATGCTCAACTGTATCATCCAGTCCCCCTGTAGCTCTTACTATTGGGATAGTACCATATTTCAGGGAATAGATCTGGTTTAATCCACAGGGTTCATAAACCGAAGGCATCAGAAAAAAATCGCTCCCTGCCTCAAGTAGGTGGACCAGTTCGTTGTTATAACCTATGTAAGATCCGGTTTTGCCGGGGTAAATACCGGGCAAACGACCGAAATACATTTCAAGGTTGTTGTCCCCCGAACCTACAATTACAAGCTGTACCTTTAAGGTATTTAGTATTCTTTCGATGCAGGCGGAAAGAAGTTCCAATCCCTTTTGCCACGTAAACCTGCTTGCCAGACCAATAACAGGGATGCCCGGGTCCTGATCAAGATTAAATTTTTCCTGCAGTAATCTTTTGCAGGCAGCCTTTCCCTCTAAATTGTTAATATTATAATTAACCGGAATTAAAGTGTCAGTTTCCGGATTCCATTGTTCGTAATCAACTCCATTAAGAATACCGGTAAACCTGCTGCCTTTTTTTCTGAGGAAAGGATCGAGTCCGAATCCTCCTTCGGTAGTTAATGTCTCACGGGCATATCCCGGACTAACAGTATTGATCACATCCGCATAATAAATCCCTCCCTTCAAAAGATTAATTGCCCCAAGGCATTCAAATTTATCAGGTGTGAAATTGATCTCTCCCATCCCCAGATAATCATAGTATTCTTTTGAATATTTTCCCTGATATGCCAGGTTATGGATTGTAAGCACACTTGCAGCATCCCCGAGAACAGGATCCTCATTATGCCATATTTTCAGATATGCCGGCAACAATGCTGTTTGCCAGTCATTTGCATGTACAATATCCGGTTTAAACTTTATATCCTTACAGAGTTGTAATGCCGCCCGTGAGAGAAAAGCAAACCGTTTTGGATTATCATAGTAATCATTAAATCCTGCATCATGATAAATGCCGTATCTGTCAAAGTAGATATTAAATTCGATGAAATAAACCGGAATTTCATTATCAGTTATAGTTCTGTAAACACTGCACCATTCCTGTGAAGTGCCCATCCACACACCCATAGATTTCAGAAATGGAACAATATTATTCTTTCGGGTATTGATAAAGGAGTATTTTGGTATTACTATCCTGATATCTGCTCCGAGTTTTTTAAGGAATACGGGCAATGATCCAACAACTTCACCCATACCGCCGGTCATGGCATATGGAACACATTCCGATGCAACCATTAGTATTTTCAGGTTCCTGGCCAAAATATTAATCTTTAGTTATTGAGCAGTCAGGCAGTTGCATGCATTTTTATTTCAATTCTGTCTTCGGAACCGTACAGTAATGCCAGCACCAGTGTCAGATATTCCTGGAGGTGCCGGGTTATGAGAAAATTATTGAGTACTACCTCATGGGCTTTGTTACCCATTGTCTCCATAATACCGGGATGTTTAAGGAGATACCTTATGCGTAAAGCAGCTCCTTCGGGTGTGTTAACCAGAAATCCGTTGTAGTGATTTATGACCTGAAGTTTAATTCCACCTGTCTGGCCTGCAATTACAGGTTTTCCTTTCCACAAAGCTTCTGTTACAGTGAGTCCGAATCCTTCGCGTAGGGATTTCTGCAACACAATATCTGATCCCCTTTGCATGGCATTTATTGCACGGTGGGCATCGGGAGGAAGCTCCAGGATGTGAATATCCGAATCATTGCCTGCAAATTCCTTTACTTCATTGAGTACCTGTGCTCCTTCAGGATCATCTGTGGCACTCCCGCCGGCAAGTACAAGCTGGACCGGGGTGTATTGTTTTACAAGCTGATATGCCTGGATAACGCCAATTGGATCCTTGAAACGGTCAAACCTTGAAACCTGTGTGATGACAGGAATATCCCTGTCGATATTCCATGAATCAAGGTAACCTGAAATCTCGCTTTCAGAAAGATCTTTGTTTTTATCACTTAGCGGATCAATGCTTGGAGGAATCAGGTATAAAGGGTGAGAAAGGGGCTGAGCGAAGTCGGCCAGAGACCAGATGCTGGCATCATAGCCTTCGACATGTTCCCGCAGGTATTTCCAGACTGGTCTGAAAGGATGACTGACATCAATATGGCATCGCCATAACCATTTGCCTTTTCTAACTGAACAAAACCGTAGCAGAGGAGCAGGCTGGGGATCATGAATGAAAACGACACTGGCTTCCTGAAGCCGGGACCCCAATAGTTCATAATTTTGAAGATTGGTATCTTCGTATGCCTTTAAAAGAGCACCTGATATTTCCTCTCGATTACCCTGCAGGGCATTATGCATTTTTTTTGTACACTGGTAAAATTCAGAGCTGCCTTTTATCACCTCCCATTCAGCATCGATTCCCAGCTCTCTTTTGAGAGGGATAAGCTGGTTAAGGATTTCGGCTACTCCGCCTCCTTCCTTGGTTGAATTTATATGTATTATTTTCATCCCTTTCAGAGGATTTGCCAGTTGTTTAAGGTGATCAATGACCTCATTACCCACTATTACTGCATATTGTTCTAAAAGACTTTTCATCAGGCACGGTTTTTAAAGTATTGTTGAAAAATATCCCCGGTCTCCTCCCGAAGTTCACTAAGTGTTGTGAAATACGGATCAATTCTGTCAAGACGATTAATCAGTTCGGCGTATTTCTTCCCGAAACCGGAAAGCCAGACAATAAAATCATTTTTATGTTCTATAGTTCTGCGGCGTGCATCGATGAAATGATAAAAGATGCTGCTGAGAGTAAGATTGGGTATTATTTCCTTTAGCTCTTCCGGCTTATTAATTCTTATTCCTGTATCAAAGACAACAGTTTGCGATCGTATAAACTGAAATTCATTACCTGGTTTTGCCCACGGGACATATTCCGTTTCAGACAAACGTTGTTCAATAACCTCAATTATTTCCCTGCGGAGGGATTCGAGGTCTTTATGCACATTGGGATCAATTAGTGAAAGCTGTTCGGCTACCCTTAGATCGTTAAGGCTACGACTCGACCAATTAGCGAAATCATTCTGAAATTCAGTATCACTGGAGTGTTGTCTTAACAGACCACCCCAGAAATGAAAATACAAACAACCCCTGTGAGTAGTTTTCAGACAGTCCCGCAATTCCCTCAGATTCTGAGCTTTCTCTCCCGTGGCAATAGCAACTAATGCACAGTCCATAATGTTAAAACTCATTCCCATTTTATTTTCGTTTTATTTCATGTTGAAAAAGGATTTCACAAACGATTATATAATTACAAATGTTAATGCTGAATTTATTGTGACCAGACTTTGGGTTCTCGATCCCAGCGGTGTTTCTCAAGTTCTTTTATTAAGTCAGTATCGAGGGGTCCTGCATCACTTGTTCCCATGTTTGATATTACATGATGTTTTTTTCGCATTCCCGGAATGATTGTACTCACGGCTGGTTCTCCGAGAATAAACCGGAGTGCCATTTCCGGCATTGTCATGCCACTGGGGATCAATGGTTTAAGAGCATTCGCATGTTCAACACTCGCAATAAGGTTTTCGGGAACAAAGTATGTATTTCGCCAGTCCCCATCCGGCCATTTGCTATCTTCTGTCAGAGTGCCCGTCAATGAGCCTTCGTCAAAAGGGACCCTTGCAATAACTCCTATATTATGTTCGCGACAGGCCGGGAAAAGCTCGTCTTTTGGATTCTGGTCGAAAATATTATATATAACCTGAACAGTATCTATAAGTCCGCTTTTCACAGCTTTTATTCCGTTCCATGGTTCCCACCGGTTTATACTGATGCCTATGGCATGAAACAAACCCTGGTTTTTAAGATCAGTCATTTTGTTTATTCCGCGCTCATCCTCCAGCCATTGGTCTTCCCATGTATGGAATTGCATCAGGTCGAAGGAATCGAGCCCGGCATTTTTAAGGCTTCTTTCGACATATTCCTCAATATGGTCGGGGGGGAAGCAATCATCCAGTGTATATTCACGTCTACTGGGCCATTTGAAGTTTTTCGGAGGCATTTTGGTTGCTGTGTATAGCTTTTTGTCTTTATTTGCACTGATAAGCTGACCGAGCAGGTTTTCGCTCTTCCCGGCACCGTAACCCCAGGCAGTATCAAAGAAGTTGCATCCCATGTCAACTGCAAGCTGCAGGGACCTGAATGATTCTTCATCATCCGAACCAGTCCATCCGGCCATTCCCCACATACCGTAGCCGATCTCGCTGACAATCAGGTTTGTCTTGCCAAGTTTGCGATATTTCATAGATATGAGATTTAATTTATATAAGAATTTCTAAGATACCTTTTTTTATTTTAACGGCAAATAAAACGGGAGAATGGAGCGAAACTTTCCTTCGCCAGTTTCAGTGGACTATGTTAACCGAAGCCTGGAGTAACAGAGTTGAAATGGGTAAAGCCCTTCTGCGCCGCTCCGTCGCTAAAGCTCTGGAGCGTAAGCGACAAGGCTTCGGACTGCGTCCGACGGAGCGGACTACGTCCGACGAAGTCGGAGGGCAATGGTGGAGGTAAGGGGAATCGAACCCCTGACCTTGTGACTGCCAGTCACACACTCTAGCCAACTGAGCTATACCCCCTTTAAAACCGGGTAAATGTAAGAAAAAAATGAAAAAAGTAAAACAATAACAAAAAGGATATGTTAATCTTTTGCAGGGAGAAGGCTATTTAGTAATTTTGCCGGGGATTTGTACAGGGCTGAGATAAAAAAGGATTTAACCGGAGGGGAAAATGAATTCTGATCTGAAAAAGGTTGCAAGGTTTGACGATCTGATTTTTGAAAATCGTAACAAGGAATATGGAGCATACCAGTTGCGAAAGAGATATAAGTCTGTCCTGATTACCGGTATTTTTGTAGCATCATTGCTGACATCGGCTATTGTCATCATTCCCTTTGTCATCACTCCCTCTACTGATCGTGTTCTGGTCGGTGGAGCCAGGCATGTATCCGTTCAGTTTGATAACCTTGAACCTCCAAGGGAGGAGATATTTATACCACCCGCAGCAGCACCTCCTCCACCTGCTGCTAACGTTCAGGAGGTTGTAAAATATGTTCCTCCGGTTGTTGTTGATACTGTTCTGCCGATGGAACAAACGCAGGTAGCTATAGATGAGGTCCTGGCCTACAATCCTAGCGAACATATAGAAATAAGTGGATCAGGTTATGGTACGGGAGATGGACTAATACCGGGCCTTGATGGTATAGGAACCGATGAACCATTTTTTATTGTTGAGATAATGCCATCATTCAGAGGTGGTGACATCAATAAATTCCGTGACTGGGTACAGAAACGAACAAATTATCCTCAGGCTGCAATTGCGAATCGTATACAGGGCAGGGTTTATCTTACTTTTATTATTGAACCCGATGGATCAGTATCAAATGTTACAGTAGTAAAAGGAGTGGATCCGATTATAGATAATGAAGCAGTAAAAGCAATCGAAGCTTCTCCTAAATGGAGCCCCGGGCTGCAAAGAGGACAACCTGTCAGAGTAAGATATTCAATATCGTTGAGTTTTATTATTTAAAAACTGCAATTATCAATATACCAGACAGATATATATATTTGTTTTTTTAATGTTTTTATTACCTTTAACAGTTGTTAACTAATTTTACTGTTATGAAAAGAATTGTACAGGTTTTCCTGATTTCAATTTTCATCCTCGGAGGATGTGGATCTGCAAAAAAACAACTTGAAAGAGGTAACTATGATGCAGCTATTGGCAAGGCAGTGATACAGTTACGGAAAGATCCGGGAGATGCCAAGCAGGTCTCAATTCTGGAACGCTCCTATAAAATCGCAAATGAACAGGATAATGAGAGAATAAGATTCCTGAAACTGGAGGGGCGGCCTGAAAACTGGGATGAGATTTACATTGTCAGCAGAAGATTGAATGACAGACAATCACTGGTAAGAACAGTAACACCTCTGAACGTGAACGGCAGATCTCTTGATTTCCCTTATGTTGATTATATGCCTGAAATGGTTGCTGCAAAACGCAAATCGGCTGATTTCTACTATGCACATGGTAACGAGCTTATGAAGAGCGGATTAAAGGAAAATTACCGTCAGGCTTTTAATGAATTTGTGAGAGCAAAAGAATATGTAGGTGATTATGAAGGTATTGACAATAAGATCCAGGAAGCGAAATATATGGGAATGAGCCGGGTATTTATTTCTGTTCAGAACAACTCCATGATTAAATTCCCCCAGGAGTTTGAAGAAGATCTGCTGGCACTTGATCTTCCAAGACTTAACAGCGAATGGGTGGAGTATCATACACAGAATCTGGATCCCAATACAGAATTTGATTATTTTATTAATGTGAATGTAAGGAACATTGTTGTAAGTCCTGATCAGACCATGCAGCGCGATACCGTTGTTAAGAGAGAGGTTGAGGATGGCTTTGTTTACCAGCTCGATAAGAGAGGAAATGTAATGAAGGATTCTCTCGGAAACGATATTAAAATGCCAAAATACAAGACACTCCAGTGTGCGCTGATTGAAACTGTGCAGTCGAAAGCATGCCGGATAGACGGAGATATTGAAGTCATTCAGGTTAATCCTGATAAAGTGCTTAAGAAAGATCCACTGGGAGCTCAGTCAAATTTCGAACATATTTCAGCCAGAGCACTCGGTGACACAGAAGCCCTTAGTGCTTTTCAGCTTGAACGGACAAGGTCAGAAGCAGTACCTTTCCCCTCTGATATTGAGATGGTGCTGAGATGTTCAGAAGCATTAAAACAGGCTATCCGTGGAGCAGTTCAAAATAACAGGAGGTTCATTTATTAAATGACAGTAACCAGAAAATCTGGTGAAAAGGCAGTTCTTATAGGTATCAGTTATGCTCATCAGAATGAAGGTGAGGCCGAAGAATACCTTTCAGAACTTTCATTTCTTGCAAAGACTGCCGGAGCAGAACCGTTGAAAAGCTTTATCCAGAAACTTGACACACCCAATCCCCGGACCTTCGTTGGGGCCGGGAAAATAGAAGAAATTGCATGGTTTGTCAGTGAGAACAAAATAGATATAGCAGTTTTTGATGATGAACTCTCCCCGAGTCAATTAAGGAATATTGAAAGAGTTTTAGGTTGTCGGATACTCGACCGTACTAACCTTATTCTTGATATTTTCGCAGGCAGGGCACGGACGTCATATGCAAGAACACAGGTGGAACTTGCCCAGTACCAGTACTTTCTTCCACGCCTTGCAGGATTGTGGACACACCTCGAACGTCAAAGAGGAGGTATTGGCCTGAGAGGTCCCGGTGAAGCTGAGATTGAAACCGACCGCAGGATCATAAGAGAAAAGATAGCTCTTCTTAAAATCAGGCTAAAAAAGATTGATACCCAGATGGCAATCCAGCGGAAAAACAGGAGTAAGATGGTAAGGGTTGCCCTGGTGGGATATACTAATGTCGGAAAGTCCACTATAATGAACCTTCTGAGTAAGTCGGATGTTTTTTCGGAAAATAAGCTCTTTGCAACTCTGGATACTACTGTAAGGAAAGTTGTTATCGGAAATCTTCCGTTTCTTCTTTCCGATACTGTTGGCTTTATCCGTAAATTACCTCACGATCTTGTTGAATCATTCAAATCCACACTTGATGAGGTAAGGGAATCTGATCTGCTGATGCACATTGTGGATGTCTCGCATTCACAATTTGAGGAACAAATAAATGTGGTCAGGGAAACTCTGAAAGAACTCGGATCAAATAATAAGCCTGCTATTATTATCTTCAACAAAATAGACGCCTTTACCTATACTGTTAAAGAAGATGATGATCTGACACCCCTGGTAAAAGAGAATTATTCTCTTGCAGATCTGAAAAAGACATGGATGTCTTCTGAGGAAAATCACCGGTCAGTCTTCGTTTCCGCAAAAACCAGAGAAAATATAGAGGAGCTCAGGAATTTGCTTTATGAGGAAGTAAAAAAAATTCATATCGCCAGGTACCCATATAATAACTTCCTCTTTGAAATGCCCCCAACCCCCTAAAGGGTGCTTTTATACTTTTCAGACAATCCCGTTCGGTAGAGTGATGCAATATTCAGAATAGCTTTTTGGCGTACATGTATTCAGCAATCTGGATGGCATTTGTAGCGGCACCTTTACGGATATTATCCGATACAATCCATAGATTCAGACATTTTTCCTTCGAAAAGTCCTTCCTAATCCTTCCTACAAAAACTTCATCCCTGTCATGAGCTGATAGAGGCATCGGATACTTATTCTCAGCCGGATTATCGTAAACCGCAACTCCCGGGAACTGACTGATAAGGAATCTGACATCATCAATATGGAAATCATTTTCAAATTCCACGTTAACAGCTTCCGAATGGCCACCGATAACAGGTATTCTTACTACAGTTGCTGTAACCTGAATCGTCTGATCTTCAAGTATTTTACGAGTTTCATCAACAAGCTTCTGTTCTTCTGTAGTGTATCCGTTATCAAGGAATGAACCACCATGCGGGAAACAATTAAGGTCAATCTGATGCGGATAAGCCATCTCTCCTTTTATTCCGTGCCTCTCGTTTTCCATCTGGGTTACCGCCTTAACGCCTGTTCCGGTAACTGATTGATAGGTCGCAACAACAAGACGCCTGATCCTGTACTTACTGTGCAGAGGAGCCACGGCCATAACCAACTGGATTGTAGAGCAGTTTGGATTTGCAATAATCCTGTCGCCTTTTTTGAGAACATGGCTGTTAATTTCAGGAACGATCAGAGGAACATCATTATCCATACGCCATGCTGAAGAATTATCTATTACGATTGTTCCCTTACGGGCAAACACCGGTGTCCATTCCTTTGATGTTGCGGCTCCGGCAGAAAAAATTGCAAAAACTGGTTCAGCTTCGACAGCTTCCATCACACTGACAACCTTTACGGGTTTCCCTTTAAAGAGGATCTCTTTACCTGCCGACCGCTCAGATGCGGCAGGGATTAACTGTGTAACAGGGAAATTCCTCTCTTCAAGAACTTTAATCATTGTCCGGCCAACCATCCCGGTTGCTCCTACTACAGCTGTCTTCATAGAATTAAATTTGTTTTTCTCTCGATAATTAATTATGTTTACTGTATTGCTTAATTACTTGTTTCGGTCAAAAGTAATTCTTTTTTCAATTCGTCGCGCTGCATGAAAAAAGCTATTTTACTGGTACTGTTAATACCCTCAGTGGCATTCAGCCAGATTATTGAAGATTTTGAGTCAGGCTCTACAGACTTCTGGGTGCAAAATCCGGAAGGACACTGGAATGCAGATAATACAGCAAGCATTTCGGGTAATTATTCACTGCATCATACTTTTGATAATGCCGATGCGGGAACAAGCAGAATCGGATTGTCCGTTTCAAACCTCAAACCTTCACAGGGATTAACAAGCTGGAGTTTTAAGATCAGACATGGTTATGATCCATCCTTATCCAATAACTGGTGTGTTATGCTGATATCCGACACTGATCCGGCATCACTAACAGATGGAGGAGAATGGAGTGGTTATGCCATGGGTGTTAACCAGACAGGTTATGATGATACTCTCCGCTTGTGGAAAGTAAAAAACGGTGTATTTAATACTGTTATTAATACAGGGATCAACTGGCAGACAGATATCGGAATAACTGATCCTGTAAAGATCAGCATTGAACGTACAGTGGTAGGTGAGTGGAGTGTTTCAGTTTATCATGTTAATGATGAACTAATCAGGCAGGGAAAAGGCATCGAAAGCGAATTGTTTAATCAGGAATGGTTTGTTATTGCTTATAAATATTCTTCAGCACGTGACAGACTTTTATGGATTGATGATATATATGTTGAGGGAGTTTTTAAGGAGGATGAAGAGGCTCCGGAGATAATGGGATTTGAAATAATTAATAGCAATACAATTAAGATAATTTTTAGTGAAGAACCGCGTGGGGACCTGATGGAACCATCAAATTTTTTCCTGGTCAATACAGCTATGCAACCGGCTGTAATATTCAGGGAAAATAATATTACATGCAGGATTATCTTTTATAACACATTCATTAACAAAGCGTTGAACAATATGATAATAAATTTATTGTGTGATGGATCAGGAAATTGTGAGGAGAATATTTCTGTCGAATTCACACCTGTATGGGTCGAAACAGGTGATGTGATAATCTCTGAAGTCATGGCCGATCCGGTACCGGCGGTTTCTTTGCCCGAGAAGGAGTACCTCGAAATATTCAACAGAACAGAGTATTCTTTCAATATGACAAACTGGAAACTGACATCTGTAAACCAGGTCTGCTCTTTTCCGGAATCAACAATTAAACCTTTTGAATATATGATAATCTGTGCGGACAATGATACCAGCCTTTTTAAGAATTATGGTAAAACAACCGGTTTAAAATCATTTCCTCCTTTGATTGATGGAGGCAAGACTATCTGCCTCTGCGATGCATCAGGAAACCTGATTCATGGAGTAGAATATTCTAAGAAGTGGTATGGTAATGAATTGAAAGATGACGGAGGATGGTCGCTTGAGATGATTGATTCAGGATTCCCGTTTTTTCAGGATGGAAACTGGAGTGCATCTGTTTCAAGGAGTGGTGGTACTCCCGGGATTGCCAATTCTGTATCGAGGAATAATCCGGATAAGATTTTTAATGGCATTCAGAACGTCTTTCCGGAAGACAGTGTACTGATTAATATAAGATTTTCGGAGCCGGTCAGAAACCTTCAGGATAATGCTGCAGGCATTACTATTGGCATGGATAGTGTGAAATCTGTACTCCCTGTTGATCCATTGCTGCGTGAGTTTAACATCATACCGGCAGAATCCTTGGAAAGAGGAGAAATCTATACGCTATATGTTTCAGAAGATATCCGTGATATGGCTGGTAATAGCATGTATGTAAGCACCTTTGACTTTGGGATTGCTGAATCTTCGATAGAAGGTGATATTGTATTCAATGAACTCATGTTTAATCCGTTCCCCGGAGATCCCGATTATATTGAATTCTATAATTGTTCCGAAAGGGTGACAGATGCGTCAAGGTTTATTATTGTATCGGTGAATGATGCTACAGGCGACAGATCTTCAGCTATCAGGCTTTCCAGAGAAAAAAGATGCATAATTCCTGGTACATATTATGTTATGACTACAGATAAAGAGAGGATTATCTCAAGGTATTTTTCTTCCGATCCGGATAAGATCTTTGAAACAGGAGATCTTCCTTCGATGTCAGATAGTGAAGGGCATCTTGAACTACTGAACCTTGAGCTGGATAAAGTAGATGAAGTATTATATGATGAAAAAATGCATTACCCTTTACTTTCAGGATATGAGGGTATATCCCTTGAAAAGGTAAGACCTGGTTGTGCATCAAATGAAAAATCAAACTGGCATTCTGCATCGGAAGCATCCGGGTGGGGCACACCCGGCACTGCCAATTCTGTGTTTACAGAACAACCGGTTATGACAGACAATATTATCTTGTCATCAACCAGAATAACTCCGGATAATGACGGAAATGAGGATATTCTCGTCATTGATTTTGTTTTTACAGGTAATGGCAATATAGTTACAGTTACAATATTTGATGAAACAGGTACTTATGTGAACCGGCTGGCTGAAAATCTTTTTGCGGGTTATCAGGCTTCACTGGTATGGGATGGGACAGCTGATGATGGAAAGCTTGTCAGTACAGGGATTTATATAATCCTTATTTCGGTTTTTGATGATAACGGCAAAAGTAAGCAATGGAAAAAAGTCTGCACAGTTATCAGGGAGTAGGTTCTAATTATTAAGGTTCCCTGGTGATGTGCTTTGAGACCTTTGTGGTAAAAATCGCTACAAAGACGAAATCATTTCAGTTATGATGGCGGTTATTTTTGATTCGATTTTTTCAGCTTCCTTCTGAACTGTTTCGTGAGTTGTATATTCAATTTTCCCTTCAACACCAAGATCGGTAATTACGCTTATTGCAAAACATGGAAGATTCATATGGCGAGCCACAATAACCTCGGGAGTTGTTGACATTCCGACTGCATCGGCACCAATTATCCTGAAATATTTATATTCTGCAGGTGTTTCGAAAGTAGGACCGGTAGTTGCAAGATAAACGCCTTTATGAACCCGGATGTCGTTTCCCTTTGCAATGAGCATTGCCTTATTTATCAGGTACCTGTCGTAGGCTTCACCCATATCGGTAAAGCGGGGTCCGATGCGGTCATCATTCCGTCCTAAAAGTGGATTTGGCAAAAGATTAATATGATCGGTTATTATCATTATGTCACCAACCTGAAATGAGGGATTGACACCACCTGCAGCATTGGAAAGAAACAGACATTTAATGCCAAGATACTTTAATACTCTCACCGGTATTGCCACGAGTTCGGTGCCATAACCTTCATAATAGTGGAATCTGCCCTTCATGGCAACTATTTTTTTTCTGCCGAAGTCACCATATATCAGCCTGCCGGCATGGCCTTCAACTGTTGATACCGGGAAATTAGGGATCTCTTTATAATCCAGCTCAATACAATTTTCAATTTTTGCGGTCAGACCACCAAGACCGGTACCTAAAATAATACCGGCATCAGGATTGATTATACCTTTAGACCTCAGAAAACCAGTTGTTTCGTTTATTTCTTCTAACATAGTTAACTATAAGATTATCAAACTCATTTTTATCGTCATTATGAAAAGCAACTTCAACAGGAGTATAAAAAAATGACGATTTTACCGGTTCTGCAATATAAGTAAATTCCCTTAACCGTACAGCGTCTTTTTCAGTAGTAAATACAAGTTTCTCCGGCGATTTCAGATTATTAAATGCGATACAGATTTTTTCCATATCCTTCATATTATAAGAGTGATGATCGGGAAATACAAGATGTATCAATTCTTCACATCTGTCTTGCAGATATTCTTTCAGAGGTCCGGGATTTGCAATACCTGTTACAAGAAGAATAGCGGTATTATCCCGGTCAGCTTTTCCCGGCAGGACAGTTCCAGGATGTACGCCATTAAATACTGGCAGAGGATCATCATAAATCAATGTTGAAAAAATAAGTTTCTGATTAGGAGCTATGTCAAAATCTTTAATGATCTCCTTTTTCAGGGCAGGGGAGATATCGGCAGGCGACTTTGTAATAATAATGATGCCTGCTCTTTTAATATTGTTGATGCTTTCCCGCAGGTTGCCGAAAGGCATCAGGTAGTCTTTTATCATCAGTCTTTCAAAGCAGGTAAGCAGGATTGACAGACCAGGTTTGATTTTCCTGTGCTGGAAGCCATCATCCAGAATTATGACTTCCGTTTCGGGATATTCTTTCATTATTGTTTTCACTCCGTGAACCCGGTTACGGTCGACAGCAACAATGATATCCGGGAACTTTCTTGCAACCTGAAGTGACTCATCACCAATATCACTTACCGAAGAGGAGCATGAGGCAATCTGAAATCCGTGTGATTTCCTCTTATATCCTCTGCTGAGAACTGCTACTTTGAAGTTTTTCCGGAGTAATGTGGTTAAATATTCTGTATGCGGTGTTTTGCCTGTTCCACCTACTGTTATGTTGCCGACACATATTACAGGGATAGAAAACTCACTGGAAGGAAGAATTCCGGCATTAAAAAGGAAATTCCTGATACCGGTTATTAATCCAAAAACCATGGAAGCCGGGTAAAGCAGAAAATTCTTTCCTGTTCCCATATGCTATTGGATCTCAATAAAATATGGCAGTCTGGTCTGAATGCCGGTGATATTTTTTATTTCCTGGAGTTCGTTGAAGAATCGTATATATTCTCCCAGCTCCTTTTTCAGAATCCTCAACCTGATTTCTCCACTAAGTTGTGAGAGGAGTTTTGTATAGGGATCTTCAATTACGGGCAGTTCCCTTATTGAGTAATTCTCAACACCGGCCAGAACGGCTGCTTCCTTTATCGCAGCGTTGAGACCCCCTATCTCATCAACAAGTCCTATTTCCATGGCACGGGAACCAGTGTATACCCTTCCTTCACCGATCTTATCGACAGCTTCAACAGTCATTTGTCTGCCTGATGCCACTTTGTTGATGAAATCGGTGTAAACCTTTTCAATACTTGATTGCATTACCTCTTTTTCATAAATATTCATTGGCCTGTAGAAAGAAGGGAAATCTGAATTCTTATTTGTATTAACAGTCTCGGTAGAGATCCCCAGTTTCTGATTCATGAACTTTCCTGCATTGGGGATAAGTCCGAAAACACCTATTGACCCTGTGATGGTTACAGGATTTGAAAATATCCTGGTGCCGGGTGCCGAAATAAAATAACCGCCTGAAGCAGCATAATTACCCATTGAGATGACAACAGGTTTTTCTTTTGATGCAAGTTCAACTTCCCTCCAGATGATATCGGATGCAATTGAATTACCACCGGGTGAATTAACTCTCAAGACAATGGCTTTAACAGTAGTGTCGAGCCTCTCTTTTCTTATTATCTCCCCGTAATAGGTCCCTCCGATATTTCTTTCACTTCCTTTTCCTATAACTATTGATCCGGATGCATAAATAACCGATATCCTGGTCCTTGCTGAAACTGTTCTTTTCGGTTCAGGAACTTTTGTGTATTTGGTCATCGAAACAAATTCTATTTTGTCATCCTTGGTTAGACCTGATAACACTTTGAGAGTATCAATGAGTTCATCACGATACATTAATCCGTCAACAAGTTTATTTTCGAGGGCACCTGTAGCAACGTTTGCCACAAGGTTATCAGCCATAGTATTTAGCTGATCCGTCGGGATTCCCCTAGCTTCTGAAATGTTTTCGATGATATGCGACCAAATTAATCCCACATACTCTTTTATCTGCTCTTCATTTTCATCACTTAATTTCTCAAGCAGGAAAGGTTCTACGGCACCTTTAAATTCTCCATGCCGGATTACCTGTACTTCCACACCAATTTTTTCAAGGGCTTTTGTATAAAACATAACTTCACCACTTAATCCTTTAAAATCCAGCATTGACGCCGGATTGATATAAATTTTGCTGGCGGCGGTCGATAAATAGTATCCTTCCTGTAACATTACGTAATCAGAATAGGCAATAATGAATTTGCCACTCTCACGGAATTTGATCAGTGCATCCCTGATCTCTTCGGTTGTGGCCCAGCCCGAAGGCAGAAGGCCGTTTTCAATAAAAATGCCTTTAATTTTTTCATCAGCCGATGCTTTTTCGATATTTTTCAGGATATCATTCAATCCCGGAGTGGGAGTGAAGGTCATATTTATTAGATCAAAACCTGCAAACGGATTCAGGTTACCACGGTCGGGAATGGTAACGCCAGCCTTTAACACAAGTACAGAGTTCTTGCTTATCGAAGCCGGCTTTTCACCGGAAGCAATAATGGCACTCAGACTTGCCAGCAGAGTGATAAAGAAAAGAATGGAGACAATTATTATACCAGTAATGGTAGCCAGTGTGTACTTCAGAAAATCTTTCATCTTTAATTATGATTTAATAAAATTAGTTCTAAATATATTAAAACAAAGTGAATATTTTTCAGGTATCTTACTATTTAATACTTTTGAAGAAAGTACACTCCCGTAATGAATGCATTTCTTGGAATAGGGACAAACCTTGGCGACAGGGAGGTTAATCTTCAGGAAGTACTTGTCCGGATAGAGGAATCAATAGGTGAGATACTGGCAGTTTCATCTGTTTATGAGACTGAACCATGGGGCTTTGAAAGTAAAGATTGGTTTCTGAACATGATACTATATATCAGGACAGATCTTAAACCTTCAGGATTACTTGGACGGATCCTTATAATTGAAGCTCTGATGGGAAGGGTAAGAGACGAAAAGGATTATAAATCCAGGATTATCGACATTGATATCCTTCTTTATGAAAATGAGACTATTAGCGAGCCGGGCCTGACAATACCACACCCCCGGTTACATAAAAGGAGGTTTGTTCTCGTTCCGATGTGTGAGATTAATCCTGACGGGATTCATCCTGTTCTTAAGAAGTCATTTACCAGTTTGCTTAAAGAATGCCAGGATAAGAGCAAGGTTGTGCTTTATAACAAACCATTATCCGCAAAGCTGTAGTAGTCTTTATCTGATATTATCAGATGATCGAGAAGCTGGATATCCATGAGGCTGCCGGCTTCTTTTATTTTCTTTGTGATTCTTGTATCGGATTCACTGGGATTAAGATTACCTGAAGGATGATTATGGCATACAATGATCCCTGAAGCCAGATATTCAATAGCTTTCTTCATAACCATGCGGACATCAGTAACTGTTCCGCTTATACCTCCCTGGCTGAGTTTCATCCTGTTAATCACTTTGTTGGATCTGTTCAGGAACAGTATCCAGAACTCTTCGTGCGTGAGGTCGGAAAGAAGCGGCATAAAAATATCGGCAACATCTTTCGAGCACTTTATTTGAGGTACATCGGGTGTCTCAGCAAGTTTGCGCCTTCTGCCGAGCTCGAGGGCAGCAGCAATAGTAACTGCCCGTGCTGTGCCAATTCCATGAAGCTTTTTGAGGTCCGAAATCGACAACTTGCCGAGGGCATTCAGGTTATTATTTACTATAACCAGTAATTCCCTGCCTAGATCGACAGCAGATTTTTCCCTGGTACCTGAACTTATAAGGATGCCAAGCAATTCAGCATCACTAAGACTTGCGGTTCCTTTCTGTATCAGTTTTTCCCTGGGTCTGTCTTCAGCAGCCCAGTCAGTAATTTTAAGTGACATGCAGCGATAAATCTAAATCAGATTATAAAGATATCAAATTTTAGAATAAAAAAGGGGCTTTTAAGATGCCCCTTTTGGTAAATTTATATTAGAGATTATTAGAGGGTATTAATATGTTTTACGAGAGATGATTTCAGGTTTGCGGCTTTCTTACAGTGAATAATATTCTTTTTTGCAAGCTTATCCAGCATGGAATTGATTTTCGGAAGCATTGTAACTGCTTCTTCCTTGTTTGTGGTTTCCCGGAATCTCTTAATTGCATTACGCATGGTTTTTGCGTAATATTTATTCTTTTCACTTTTTAAAGCGTCCTGTCTTATTCTTTTTTCCGATGACTTGTGGTTTACCATGCCTGATATATCTGATTTTAAAGATTTATTTACTTTTTATCCGGAGTACTCCTGTTTTTCTTACGCCAATTTTCGGCGCAAATGTATCTATAAAGTTTTTAAAAACAAATTTTTCCACTTCTTTTTGCTTTGCTCCTGGCATTCATCCTTGAAGGAATATATGTTTGGAGCAATGTTTCCGGATGCCTTTCCTTACTTACCGGCAGAAATTACCAAAAACGATTTTCAAAAAAATTTGCAAGTTTAATATATATTTTGTACATTACAAAATATCGTTGTAAAATTTACCCGGGATTGTGTCAGGAAAACTAAATAATGTCAAATATATAATATAAATAATAATAGAGGAGGTATTGTTATGAATAAAAAGAAAGAGAAATTACGTATTGTATTGTTATTATTATTAGCAGTGTCTGTAATGATAAGTTCTTGTTCAAACAGCCGGTCAAAACGGGAGGCTCAAAAATTGCTTGATAGACAGCAGGCTGCCTTAAAAGAGGGGCAGAAATTTATCGATGAGACTTTTAATCAGCTCCAGTTATTGAGCGATTCGTTTGAATCAGAACAGGAGAAACTGGTCGGCAGAAAATTACAGATCGAGGAAGAGATCAGGAAACTGGAAGCTGACCAGAAAGGATATGCCGAAACTCTGAAAGAGGAGAAAGTAGAAGAACTTGAACTGGAGAAATCAGATTTTCAGAAACGTCTTCAGGAAATAGAAGACAGTCTTACTCTGGTTCAAAATAAGAGCGAAGATGTTGAAAAACGCAGAGGTTTAATTGATATTAAGGAGCAACAACTAACCGAACAAAAGTCAGTTGCTAAAGAGAAGCTCGTTACCGGAATTGATGATATTGACAGCAGGCTTGATGAAATTGAGAGCCAACGGCTGGTAAAACAAAACATATTAAGTCTTAATGAGCAGAAAATTAACCTGTCAAGGAATAAGATTAAACTACTGGAAGACGAGAAAAACATTTACCTTAGAGAAAAGAATGATATTATCAAAAATGATGGTGATGATGCGGAGCTTGATAAGTATGATCTTAAGATCGATGAGATAAACGGTTATATTGAAGATGAGCAAAACAAGATCAAAAATGCTGAAAGCAGCAACAGCACTCTTAAAGAATGGATCAGTGATGCAGATGAACTTGAGGAAAAGCTCAGAACCATGATGACTTCTGAATATGACCGTAATGAAACGATAGAAGAGTTCACAAAGGAAGAAATTACACGACTCTCAAAGGAGCGTGAAGCTCTGGATAAAGATATTGAGAAATTTGATTCAGTTAAGAGTCAGCTTGCTGTCAGGAAAGCCACAATAAGTGAAAGACTCGCATCGTTTGAAGGAGAGACCGAACTTATTAAAAGCAAGGAACTGTCCGAAATACTGGCTGAAAGATCAGATATTGAAAGTCAGCAGGCAGAACTTGCGGAGATGGAGAAAAACATAATTGATCAGAGAGTATCTTCAGATAGTATTGATACAGTGAGTGAAATAACTTCAGGATTTGAATTGCTCAGATCAATTGAGAACGACATAAGGGGTAAAAGAGAAAAATTAGATAAACTGCAGTCTGAGATTACTGAAGATGAAGCAAGACTTTCAGAGCAGATGGCTGAGATTGAAGCAAGAAGATCAAAAAATGTACGGGCGTTCGCCGGAACGTTAGTTCTGGTTTCAGTTGGTGTTATACTGGCGGGTATTCTTTATATCCTAGGCAAGAGAAGCATCAGGAAGAAATAAACGAAATAATTGGCCATAGATATTTATTAATAAAATAAATCAAAATATTATGAGGAAGAAAAGTAATTTAAATAAAGGAAAAGCAAGGAAAAGAATGAAAAAGCAGGCTGATGATTTAAAAAATTTTGCGGCAGAAAAAATCGAAGAAGCCTCGAGAAAAGTCGGTGAAGCTGTTCCTGAATCAGGATTCTGGGAAGAAACCACTGAGAATATTTCAGAGGGAGCCAAGGTAATCGGAGAAGAAGCAAGGCATATAGGTGAAAAAATATCAGCTTATTCTGAAATTCTTTTCGGGAAGATAAAGGATAAATCTTCGGAGGCACTTAAATCAGGTCTCGATCTTACAAAAGAAGCTGTTAACAAGGCACAACAACTAGGAGAAGATCTCAGGGATAATATCAAAGTAAAAAAACTCAATAAACAAAAAAAGGAGGTGGCAACCCGCCTGGGAATGAAATTTTATCTGGAAGTGAAGAATAATGATAATAAGGTCCCTGAAAATATAAACAGAAAACGAGTCTTTATATCTCTTCTCAAAGAAATTGAGAATATCGACAAGGAAATTCTCGAACTGGACAATGAGTAATATATTCGCTGACCAAAGCAGGTTCGCTTAGTTATTTTTGCAGACCTGCTTTCACTTTTTTGTTGGCACAGATCAAAAACAAATAATTATCGGAAATATGAATAAAATCAAACTTAATCATATAATTAATATCTTGATCGTAGCCTGGGTATTTATATGGTTTTACTTCCTGATACTCAATTGGGATGTATTTATTGTAGAGCTTGACACCAACCTGGGTTTTACTGTCATCGGGGGATATCCTTTTTTATTTTTTTCCCTTGTTGGACTTTTATTTCTTATATTGATAAAATATATCAATCAGGCAATCGAGATAAGAAGATTTAACATGTAAAAGGAAAGTTCATCTGACCGCAAAACCAGTAGTAAAGAAAAATAAATGAAAACCCAGACACAGAAGATCAGATTAGGGATTTTTATTTTTATTAGTTTTGTAATACTTGTTTCCCTGATCATGTTTTTTGCAGTAAACAAGTTATTTGAAAAAACCGATACATATTTTGTCTCATATCATGGTGTATCGGTAAGCGGACTGGAAGTAGGAAGCCCGGTTAATTATCTGGGTATAAAAATTGGGACTATATCGAATATATTTATTGATCCTCAGGATGTTAGTTCAATTATTGTAGAACTTGCACTTCAATCCGGCACTCCCATAAAAAAAGACGCCTACGCCGATATTATATCAATGGGTATTACGGGATTGAAAACCATAGAGATACGCGGGGGAAGTAATATGGCTGAATCCCTCCGTGAGGGAGAGTTCATAAAAGCCGGGGCTTCAGCAGCCGAGGAGATTACAGGTAGGGCAAACGTCCTGGCTGAAAAGGCAGAAAAAGTGATCAATAATCTTCAGCTGTTCACAAATCCGGAAAATCTTAATAAGTTCTCTGATGCTGCTGAAAATATAAATTTGCTGGCAGGACAGCTTAATACGACCATCCAGCTGGTTGAAATCCTTATTAAGGAGAACAGAACAGAGGTTAGGGAAACAATAAAAACAGCAAGTCTTGTGGCAAACAATATTAACGAATCGAGTCAGAAGCTTAAACAAGCCATATACAGCATAAATAACATAATTCAGAGTGATACAATCCAGGAGATTGTAGGTAACGCACATGATATATCACAACTTCTGAAAGAAACCAATCTAAGATTGTTTATTGAGAATCTTGCAGAAGTAGCAGATAGGACCCGGCAACTGCTTTACAGGATTGACCAGGAACTTGATATTAATAGTCAGGAGCTGACGGAGAGCATACAGTCGCTCAGGATTACTCTTTCAAACCTCGAGGAAACATCAAACAGGATCAATTCAGATCCATCAATACTTATAAGAGGATTCCGTATCAAAAATATTCCGGATAAAAGGCTTAAGTAAATATGATTACTAAAATATTTTTTGAAAAATTAATAGTAAAAATAACCGGAGGATGAGACTATACATATATTTAATTATAAGTTTTTTTCTGGTGTCTGTTGGTTGTGTTTCGGAAAAAACAATTCTTATGAGGTACTATACCATTGAGATGCCTGAATATCAAATTCCAGCTACCAGCGATTCAAATTCAGTAATTAACGGTACATGTGAGATCGATCAGATAAAAATACATCCGGTTTATGAGAAAAATCAGATTGTCAACAGGTCCAGTACAAATGAAATAAATTATTATGTATATAATCAATGGGCAATAAGACCATCAGAAGCGATAAGAGAAATAATACAGAAATACCTGGGATCATCCGGAATATTTGAAAGTGTTTCATCAAGGTACAGCAGGTTAATTCCTGACTACAAATTTGGTACTTCATTAAACAGACTTGAATTAATTGAGAATAAAAGGTCATTCTCAACTCACTTAAACCTTGAATTCCGGATAATTGATAATTCCAACGACCAGGTAATTCTCAATCATAAAGCTGACACAACCAGTACACTTAAACAAAAGGATCTTAACCTGTTTGCAAGAGAAGTGAGTAGCATAATTTATAATGAGCTCAAGGTATTTACCATGATGATAAAAGATAACAGATCTTTATTTGACAGAGAGCCGAAGTAATACATAAAATGAGATAAATGACTGTACTGTGTTAAGAAGAGAAAGGACAGCTGCTTCATTTTTACTTGAGGATAATACACTGAGAATAAGTGGTAAATTATCCCTTAAAGAGGTTAATCAGTTACTTAGTGATATAGGAAATAAGCTTCAAAACTATACAAGTGATTTACTCATAATTAATCTTGACGGCCTTGATTATATTGACAGTGCCGGAGTTACTGCAATATATTATTTAATTGATAAGTATAGAGAAAATGGCGTATCAGTTGATATAGCAGGAGGAAGCAACAGTATAAGACGCAAGCTTGAATTGTTCAGGCTGGAAAAATCAGGGCTGAAAGGATCCAGACTGAAAACCGGTTTCTTTGAAATGCTGGGAAGCAGTGCATTATATCTTTTTAATGAATACATTCTGGGATTTTTTCAGCTTGCTGCAGATATTACATACTGGTCAGTGACCGACCTTTTTCGTAAACAAATGAGCAGGAAAGGGGAATTCTATAATCAGGCTGTACAAATAGGAGTAAATGCCGTTCTCATTGTCGGAGCCATGTCTTTCATAATTGGATTGGTTCTGGCACTGCAATCAGCTGCACAGTTACGTTCCTTTGGAGCAAATATTTATATAGTTGATTTAACTGTTATTGCTATGATGAGCGAAATGGGCCCGCTGATTACGGCTATAATGGTTGCTGGCAGAAGTGGTTCATCAATAGCAGCTGAAATTGCGACAATGAAGGTAACATCGGAGACTGATGCCTTGAGGACTATGGGTTTAAATCCGATAAGATTCGTTATTGTACCTAAAATGCATGGAGGAATTATCACGTTACCTTTTCTTACTATTATTGCTGATGTACTTGGTATTGCAGGAGGTCTGGTAATTGCATTTACCTATCTGGACATTTCTCCGGTTGTATTTGTTCACCGGATGGAAGAGTGTTTATACTTGAAGGATATAATATTTGGTGTTATTAAAAGTGTGGTCTTTGCATTCCTTATAGTAATAACCGGCAGTTATTTTGGATTCAGGGTTAAACAAGGAGCTGAGGATGTCGGAAAGGTAACCACCAATGCAGTAGTTGTTGCCATATCACTGGTGATAATTGCTGATAGCATTATGGGTCTATTATTCTATTGATAAAATCTGGCACAGTTAAAACTATGACATCTGACAAACTTATTGAGGTAAATGGTCTGACAGCAATATTCGATGAAAAGGTCATATTGTCTGATGTAAGCTTTCATGCCAACAGCGGAGAAATAACAGTTATTCTTGGTAGCAGTGGTTCAGGAAAAACAACCATTCTGAAACATTTACTCGGTTTATATCCATCCGGAGAAGATGCAATTTCTGTACTGGGGAAAAATCCTTCACAGCTTGATGAAGCAGAAGAAAAACAGTTTTATAGGCAAATAGGAGTCCTTTACCAGAACGTTGCACTGTTGAATTCGCTTACAGTAGCTGAAAATATAGCACTTCCTCTTGAACAACATACTGATCTTCCGTCCGGTTTTATTGAAAAGATGGTCAGACTTAAACTTCAACTGGTAAAACTTCAGGATTCTTATGACATGTATCCGTCACAATTAAGTTGCGGGATGCTTAAAAGGGCTGCATTGGCCAGAGCAATTATTATGGATCCCCCGCTATTATGCTGTGATGAACCAGGATCGGGTCTGGATCCGGTTACTATGGCATCACTCGATGAGCTTATAGTAAACCTGAAGGATCTGTTGGGGATAACCGTTTTAATTGTAACCCACGAAGTATCAAGTATTTTAAGAATAGCTGACAGGGCAATCTTCCTCGATGAAGGAAGGATAATTTTTGAAGGGACTCTTACAGAAGCACTGAACCTGGATAATCCAACAGTAAAAGAATTCTTTTATAAGGGAAGGGGTAACTAATTACAGCCGGCTGCATGAAAAGAGAATTTATCATGTGCATATTGCTGTATGTTAATTATCCGTTGCATCTGATGTTGATATACGAGAACAGGTGATTGGGTTTCCTTAATAATTTCTTTTGTCTTTTATTATATCAGTTCAAATTCTTCCACGTCGTTTGTTGCAAAAAGCCTCTTTTGTCCCCGTACATTAATTTCAATCGGTTCAGCCCAGCCTTTATTGAATTCTATCCACAACTTCTTTTGGTTTATTTTAAGTTTTAACCAGTGGCTACGGTAGCTGATATGCAGATTGATTTCTTTTATTTCAGCCGGTACACGTGGATTAAGCCACAAAACATCATCTCTTATTTCCAGGCCTGTATAACATCGTTGAATCAGATCAACCGTACCTGCCATTGCACCAAGGTGAATACCTTCCGGTGTAGTGCCTCCCTGAATATCCCTGAAATCGCTCATCAGTGCACTTTCAAAACTGTTCCAGCTTCCTTTCCTGTCGGACCGTGAATATACCCAGGAAAATATTACCTGGCTTAAAGTGGATCCATGCGATGTTATTTTATGGTAATAGTCGATATTTTTAGGTATGCTGCCGGGTTTGAAATCATAGCCTATCTGGTGAAATATCCTTACCAGCATATCAGAAGAAAAAAGGTAAAACAGCATCAGAACATCAGCTTGTTTGCAAGCCCTGTAGTTGTTGGCAGAGTCATTTTCTTTTTCCAGGATCCTGTCGAGACGCATTGTAACACCGTATTTTTTCCTGTATTTTTTCCAGTCCAGTTCTTTGAGTTTTTCAAAACCTTCAAACTGCATAATGATATCATTGTCCAGAAAAGGAATATACATTTTCCTGGTGATCGTTTTCCACAGTTCAATATCCTTTTCTGAGAAACCCACTTTATGAGACAGTTCATTTATAAGTTTCTTGTCAAACAGCCTGATGAGGATTAACGCACATTGCATTACCCATACAGCCATAAAATTGGTATAGGCATTGTTGTTCAGTCCGGGGAACTCGGAACCGGGATATCTTGTATGGTACTCATCGGGTCCCATCACTCCTTTTATTTCGTACCGGTCGCGTTTGTTGTTATACGTCGTAATACTGGACCAGAACAGGGCAGTGCTCAATATAATTTCAGCACCATAACTTGTCAGGAATTCCATATCCTTGGTTGACTGATAGTATTGCCATACATTATATGGGATTGCAGCATTAATATGTCTCTGTAATCTCGAGGTATCGGTAATCCAGCGACCCGATTCAGGATTAAGGTGGATAACCTGACTCTCTTCCCTGCCGTTGCTCCCGCTCTGCCAGGGATACATGGCTCCCTTGTAACCGTTTTCCATGGCTGCCAGACGGGCTTGCGGTAAACGGCGATAGCGATACATCAGCAGTGACCGGGCCAGCTGCGGCATGTGCAGGTTTATATAGGGGAAAATATACAGTTCATCCCAAAATATATGTCCACGGTAGGCTTCTCCGTGCCAACCACGCGAAGGAACACCAATGTCGTATCCAATACTATTTTTTGATACGGTCTGATGCAAATGAAATATATGCAACCTGAGGATCAGCAATTCATTATTTTCTGTTTCTATTTCAATTTTGCTGTGCGACCATATCCGTTCCCATGCCAGTTTATGGTTTTCCAGAATCTCGTCGAAATTGGTTAAATAGTTGATCTTGTCCCTGGCTTCATTATATGGATCGCAGATAGCAAAATCTTTTGAAGTATAGATCGAAACCAGTTTTTTTATTTTCAACGGACGAAGTTTTGAGCAGTCTATTTGAATATCCTGCCAGACTGATTTTTCTTTATGGGTTGTGGTACGTAAACATTGGATTTCACGTTTGTCATCGAAAATTCGTGTTAAAGAGGCCTGGACCATTTTTATTTTTGATTGTTTAGTCTGGCTTAACAGGAAAATACTGTTAACGCTTATGTTTCCTTTTTCCAGTATATCGAGATGGTTACTGTTCAAATCCTTGTAGCGCTTCACACCCTGATTTCTAATGTCACCGTCTATTCCCGATCGTATTGTTATCTCTCCATCCCAGTTTTCTGGTACTAACGTCCATTCAATTCCTGCCATATGAATATCATGCATGCTTACAAACCTCCGGCTGATAATTGTGGTCTCCCGTTTTTTATCATCCCGGAATCTTATATTACGTTCCATCACACCTTCTTTAAGGTTCAATCTGACAATATGGTCGAGTATCTCCATATTGTTCAGGTCAAACCACTCTGATTTTCCGATTCTGAATGTCAGAAACAACCAGTTGGGCCAATTTACTAGGTCTTCATTTTCTATTTCCTTGTCTTTAATTTTTGATACAGCCCTGTTATACCCGCAGGCCAGATAGGTGCCCGGATAGTTATATTGATCCGCACTTTTTTCTTCCATTGCACCTCTGGTAGCAAAATATCCGTTCCCCAACGTACATAAAGCCTCCCTGAGAGGATGCTGTTTAGGATTCCAGTCATCATATTCTATTATCCAATTATTCATTATCGGTGGATGTTGTTGGTTAGTAACTCTATAAAAATTTGAACCTGGTAAACATTTTTTAATGAATACCTGGCTTTTGTCCGGTGGCCGTGAAAACCGACCAGTATGCCTATTCCTGTATCAGAAATGGTTTTAAAGGCATCTTCGTCAGTTATATCGTCCCCAATATAAATTGGAATAACCTTTTGATCATCCGCAAGGTTCAACTTCTCAAGGAGCCAATTGATTGCCTTTCCTTTATGCCAGTCAACATCCGGTTTTACCTCCACAATTTTTTTCCCTTCATCTTTCTTAAACCCTGGATTTTGATCAATAATCTCATCAACATTCCTTACCAGGAGTGGCACTACTTCCTCTGCTGCATTTCTATAGTGAATTGCCACGGCATAGCGCTTTCTTTCTATTTGTACACCTTTGATATTCATATCTGATGCATCATGCAGAGCTCTTTCAATCTGATCAAGTCTTTTCAGAATTTCGCCGGAGTTATCATATTCCATTGATAATCCACCAGGTCCTGTTATCTGAAAACCATGACTTCCGCCATAAATCAGGCTGTCAATACCAACCATATTCTTCACATCATCCAAATCCCTTCCGCTTATTATTGCTAAAGGGGATTTTAAAGCGTACTTTCTGAGTACGTTTTTCATCTCTGTTGATATTATTGCATCTTCAGGATGTTTAACAATTGGTGTAAGTGTTCCGTCGTAGTCCAGAAAGAGCACAGGCTTCTTATTTCTTATGAGGCTATTAAATTCTGACAGTCTTGAGAACAGGGAGGGAGCGGCCCGGTCAAAATACAATCTGATATCCGGATTGAAAAGATCCAGCTTTTTCAAATCATCTATAACAATATCAGCACCGTTCTCATATAACGATTTTTTTTTGCCTGTACGTTTTATACCCACTACCAGCGCGAAATCACCTCTGCTACCTGCTTGCACGCCTGAAATGGCATCTTCAATAAGTGCGCAATTCCCGGGTTTTGTACCAAGCTCTTTTGCAGCCACAAGAAACATATCCGGTGCAGGTTTTCCCTCCAAACCTCTATCATATAAAGTTACACCATCAATTCGCGATTCGAATAGATCTGTTATTCCGGCTGCTTCAAGAATTTTCTGGCAATTCTTGCTCGATGATACCACGGCACATTTTAAACCCTGCGACCGCCAGTATTTTATCTGGCTTATAGCATTATTGTAGGTTTTTACACCGTTGCTTTCCACGAGGTCAAGAAAAAGTCTGTTTTTTAAATTGCCCAGTCCGCAAATGGTTTTCTTGCCTGGAGGGTCATCGTATTTGCCATAAGGCAGGTCGATTTTTCTTGATTCCAGAAAACTCCTGACGCCCTCATACCTGGGCTTCCCATCAATGTATCTTATATAGTCTTCATCAGACATGGGGCTTTGTTCTGCCGGCTGATCATCAAGATATCTTTTAAACATTTCTTTCCATGCTTCCCTGTGTATTATGGCGGTTTGTGTAATAACACCATCCATATCGAGGATAACAGCTTCCAACTCGTGAGTTTTCAACTGTTCTTTATACCGATTATTGTTTTTTTGTTTGTTCATGTTTGGATTTGCTTGCATGTTTATTGAATAACCCAGCTGCTTTACATGCAGATAAACAGGGTGATTAAAAGGCTAAAAATAAACCTTTCTGCTTACATCTGCCTTTATAAAGTTAATTTTTCTTTTGATTAGTTATAGTTTCTTTTACTTCCTGGGTCAAATAAAAATAACAGGTCGCCACTACGTGGCTCAAAACCTTTTAAAATGTTCTCATTCTACAAACAGGTCGCCGCTATGCGGCTTAGAACCTTTAAATCCTCCTTACCCTTCTTCTACCGATACAAAAAGGGGAATCAGATTAACTATTTACCTGGCTAATTATTTTTTATACAACGAATTGATAATACAGATTAGTTTGTGGTTCCTGTATCCGGACTCGCCCAGTCCGGTGTGCCGAACCAATCATGCATTTCTTTTTCAAATGGTTTGACAATTTCCGGTGGTTCGGGGAACCTTCCCAGATCACCGGTTTCAACAACCCAGGTATCAAGGGCAGCGCGAAGGCGGATAAGTGCTTCCCGGTGTTCGGGCAAATCCGATTCGGTCAGGTTATTGATTTCATGAGGGTCGGCTTCCGTATCATAAAGCAATTCTTCCGGTAATGGTTTCATTAAATCAGCTGCAGGGCCGGACAATTTGCCTTCTTCATAAAGCTTGCGCATCAGCGGCTTTACAAGGAAACATTTCTCTTTGTACCTGTTTAATGAGGTAAAACCCTCGCCCGGAATATAATTCTTGATGTAGTGGTACTTCCTGTCGCGCACTGACCGGATACGGTTAACCGTTTCATCTATACGATCCCGGGCACTGAAAACACAGGTTCTCGGTTCATCCTTGTCTGCACCCAGAAAAATTCTGCTTTGCATCAGCGGTGGCTTTGGAATCCCGGCAATATGCAATGTAGTGGCAGTCAGGTCGATAAGACTGATCATTTCCTCATTAACAGTTCCGGGTACATACCCTGCAGGTGCAGGAAATTTTTCGGGCCAGCGGATAATCATGGGTACATGTATGCCGCAATCCCACAGCCAGTGGATACCACGCGCTTCCATCCGCCCGTTGTCCGCAAAAAAGATCACCACTGTATTTTCGTAGAGGCCATCCTCCCTGAGCCTGTCAAGTATCCATCCGATACGTATATCCATTCCCGAAACAGAATTCAGATACCGCGCCCATTCCTGCCGGGTAATTTCGTGGTCGGGATAGTAGGGCGGAGGCGATACATTATCAGGTGTGGCGATCTGGGGGTGGTTATCTTCTCCATACCATTTTACCCGTTCCTTTTGTGCAGATTGCCGGTCATAAATGTCATATTCCACTTCAGGCATATTCACCTGGGCAAAAAATGGCTGCCTGGATTTCAGTTGCTCCCAGTCATCCGATAGGTATATCGCCCCTTCATTCACAAAATTGAGATCGAGCTTACCGGTACCTGCCTCTTTTTCTCCTATCCTGACGATATTGGCTGTAAAATATCCTGCTTCCTGCAATATGTGCGTAATAGGACGTACCCCGGGCGGCAAACGGTAATCGTCATCACGGTGCGACCGCATGTTATGTGTACCTGTAGTGGTTTGATACATGCCTGTCATAAAACAGGAACGGCTTGGAGCAGACACAGATGAGGTTGAAAAAACATTGGTATATCGAACGCCTTCATCAGCCCTGGCATCCAGATTTGGTGTACGGACATTTCTTTCCCCGTAACATCCAAGGTCAAGGGCTATATTCTCTCCGACAATCCAGAGAATATTTGGGCGCTGAGACCGGGCAGGACTTTCAGGTTGAATATCCGTCTCTGTTTTTCTTCCCCGACAGGCAACCAGTCCGATGCACAATAGTCCAATAAACGCTTTTTCAGGTAAAATTTTCACGGGAATTACTTTAAGTTTTATTATT
>Ga0315545_1000963_pt1 | contig 29569 bp, 20 predicted proteins | sample SalMarSW160210MG_FD_203096 | JGI IMG/M metagenome (GOLD analysis project Ga0315545, IMG submission 203096) | Salt marsh sediment microbial communities from the Plum Island Ecosystem LTER, Massachusetts, United States - Salt Marsh Sediment SW1602-10 ...
GAGTGAAATGGTCTCTGGTAGAATCAGGTATATCTATCACAACATCGATCCACTTATTATGTTCAAGCCTTATTTTTTCTACCAGGCAGTTATTGACAAAGACATTGACCAAAAGAGGTTTTTGAGGCTCTATAGGAATAGCATCTTTTATAGGAATGATCATCCTGTCCCCTTTTTTTTCAACTACTTCACTGGCATCAATACCTGCCCAGCGGAACGTTTCATCTTCAATCGTTTCTACCTTATAGAACCCGTAACTGTTCTCCCATCCTTTATAATTACCCTTTTTGTCATAAAGATTTTGGCCGACATTAATTGACAGGCTGGTAAGGGAACTTATCAACATGCTGGAAATAAAGATCAGTACAATTACCGATAGAGCTATTTTTTCACCGATGCCGAATCTAATATTTCTGCATATCCGCAGGGGATTGAGTTCTTCTTTAAATCCCGTCTGTTTTAATTTAATATATGCAATCATAAGTCCTATAACCAGCCATAAAGTAAGCTGTATCTCATCAAAATTGGTATGTGGGCCGAATATCTGGCCTACCAGCATTGAAATAAACGAAATAAAAAACGCAGTAAGCAGCCAATCGCTGTTTTCAAAACTTTTCAGGCGTCTTCTTCCCCTGAAATAATTAAATACCTTATTGATCAATAAATAAAAAACAAACAGGATAAGCACCAGACCGGGAAGGCCAAGTTCGGATAAAACCTGCAGGTAATAGTTACCTGAATAGTCAACCTGATCAAATCCCGTTCGATTCATTAGTAAATAATTTGGTAATTGAAGAAGATATGAACCCTGTCCCACTCCTGTCAGAGGATAATCTTTGAACATCTCAACAGCCTGACCCCAGTAAATATACCTGTAATTTGATATTGCTTTAAATCCTTCGATGATCCCATACTTGCTTGTATAGTATATTCCTGTTTTAAAAGTATCAACAGTCCTACTTACAAAGCTGATCTCTAAAATACCGGAATCCGGATTGAATGCCAGATAAAAAGAAAAAATTATCAGACCTATCAAGATGATTATCGGGGCAAGTACTATAATTGCTTTCAGGCGTCTTGAATAAAGTTTCCACCGCCTTTTTAGATTTGTAGAAATCCTTTTTATAAAAATAACCAGAAATATTATTATTGCCAGTATTATTCCGATAAACGCACTCCTAGAACCAGAAAGGAACAACTCTACCAGAAACACCGAAAATGACAGAAGTATCAACAATTTTAAATACCACTTTTTAAAATAGACCAATAGTCCTATAAAAATCGGAAACATTAAAATGGTGTAAGCTCCCAGAGCATTTGGGTCGGAAAATGTTGCATTGAACCTTCCGGAAATCACCCAGTGTTCAACATTTCCAAAATATGGATTGAAGTAATACTGGTACAAAATCACTCCTGCAGAAATCATGGTTGCTGATACTAACGAGATCATGGAATTTATAATATCTTTAACACTCTCTACAACATTAAAAATCAATATGAAAAATAAAAAGCCGACAAAATAATTTAGAAAACATCTTATAGTCCAGACCATAGAACCTGTAGAACCCACACCGTTTACATTTACAGCAAGATTATAATAATTATTGGTTATAAAAGGATAAAAATTAGAATAGCGGAATATTGTTATGGCACAGGATATAAACATAACTACAGTAAAAAAAAACATCGCTTTTGTGATCTTTGATTCAAAAATAATTCCTCTGAAAAACCGAAGAGAACAACTGCTCATAGACTTGCTGGTATTATTAACCAAAAATCCTAGAAATAATCCAAAAAATAAAAGTAATATTATTTGTCTCGGGCGTTCTACAAAAGGTAAGGAATAAAAATTCAATAATGGAATCAGAAATATAAATAAAAACAATCCCCATTTGATCCGGTATAAGGATAGAATATAAATTATAAACATTAAAGAATGGACAAAAAGCATCAGGGATAGGTTGTCTTCTACTATCAACCTCATGTAGAGAAAGAAGACAATATAGAACACTAAAAAAATAGACGCTCTACATATTAAAAAAGTCCCGGAGCTAGCCAGCCTGCTATTCGACATATTCCTATTACCCCATCATTTGTTTTTTACTTTTTATATTTTTCCTGCCAGTATAGACCTAATGATAAAGAAGTCACTACAGAAAGACACATTATCATTGTAGTTGCTGAAAAATAATTCTCGGTAAAAGACATAGCAAATAATACCACAATACTACCCAGACCGGATAAATACACCTTTTTAGAGAATTCATTATTTGTATAATTATAGGCTTTAAGTATAATCCTGTAACATAAGACCCAAAAAAATAGGATGAGTCCGAGACCTATTACTCCAGTTTCAGCCAAAAATTGTAAATAAGAATTATGGGCATGAGCTGAACTATAATCAAAATTAGCAGCCTGATATGTATAGAATATTTTAGGAACACCCACAAATTCATCAAGCCTTGTCAAAGTATACCCATAAGTATTTATATTGTAATTTATATCATTAAATCTACCAAACCCCACACCGAATATAGGACTCTGCTTGAACAAATATAATGCTTTTTTCCATAAACCAATTCTCGCAACAATTGCATAATTATTAATATCAGTAAAATCTAGCATTTTTATAAATCTTTCATGTAAATTAGTAAAAAATATTAATGGTAGTGATACCACTGATATTGTTATTGTAGTTATAATAAACTTTAAAATTGATTTAAAATACAGCCAAATTACCAATAATGCTCCTGCTATAAACCCTATATAGCTTCCTCTACTCTGAGTCATTACTAAACCTGTTAAGCAAAGCAATAAAATAATAATATAATATATCTTATATCTCTTCTGAGACCTTAATGCAAAAACCAGAGCAAAAATACTAGCCAGGGCGTAAACAGATCCTGTTGCATTATGCGCGTTATTCAGACCAACCAGCATAAGGCCATCATATTTATCATTTAAAATAATTGGAGAATAATTTTTAGTTAAAATTCCAACGATACCAGCCACAGATAGCAGAGAAAAAGTAAAAAATATAAAACTAAAATATAATTGTAAAACTTTTTTATAGTTAAAATAGGGAACAGCCAGAGCAAAGAAAGGAATATAGCAAAAGAAAAAATTTCCATCATATCTCAGAAAACTGTAGGATAAGAAATTGGACAAAGACTGATTTGATATAAAATAACTTAATATAAAATAAATATAAATAACCAGTAAAATCCCAATAACACCCAAATGAACATTAGTTATCAATCCTTTATAAAATAAAAACAATATACCCAAAAATAATAAGATTAAAATAGATAATATGCCAAAATACGGATATTCATTTACTAGTAAAAATAAGCCTGAAGATGCCACTAAGAAATATATTAGCTTCCTGAATAAATCTTTTTTAAAGAAATTAGATATTTTTAATAAATTACCATTCATAAAAATTAAGAAGTAAACCTTTCTTTATATACATTTTCAATAAAACTTGATATGTCTTTTTTAAAATTTTTAAAGTCAAATCTTTCAGCATTTTCCCTGCATCTATTGGGTTCAAGATGATTTTTCTCAATTTTTTTGATAACCTCTGCTAACACTTCTGGCTCCTGCCTGTCAAAGAAAAAACCTGTTTTACCACTTATGATAGTTTCCGATGCCCCTCCTTCTCTATATGCCACAACCGGAGTCCCTGATGCCTGTGCTTCTATGGGAGTAAGGCCAAAATCCTCCTTACCGGTAAAAATCAGGGATCTTGCTCTGCTGTATAGATCTACAAGTTCACTGTCACTTACTGTACCTAAAAATTTTATATTTTTCCCGGCAATCTTTCGTAAATTATTCTCGTCTTCCCCTACACCAACAATTAGTAATTTCTTCCCTAACATATTAAAAGCTTTAACTGCAATGTCAACTCTTTTATATCCTTTTAACCTGGATACAATCAGGTAAAAGTTCTCCTTGCTTTTGCTGAATTTGTATTTTTTTATTTCTATGGGAGGATAGATAACAACTGATTTCCTCTTATAAACTTTTTTTATTTTACTTCTTACATATTCGGAAATTGCAATATAATAATCGACTCTTTCTGACTGTTTTAAATCCATTTTCCTCAGGAAATAAATCACAGGCTTAACCGCCATAAACATCGCACTGGAAATCCTCTCTCCCTCTAAATAATTTTTAGTATCCCACAAAAATCTTGGAGGGGTGTAGCAATAATTTATATGAACTGAATCTTTACATTTATTAATAAAATGAGAATAAGACGATGAGCTTCCCAGTATAATTTCATAATCATAAAGCTTTAAGCTTCTAAAAGCATAGGGATACAGAAAAAACAACTTTTTATAATATTTCCTTATCCCAGGTATTTTCTGCATGAATGTTGTGGTTATGTTTTCGTCTCTAAACAAATTAAAAGTGTCATCCGGAAAATAAATTGAAGTATAAACTGGAACTTTGGGGAATATTCTCAAAAAATATCCAACAACACGTTCTGCTCCACCATATTGGTTTAAAAAGTCATGAATAATAGCAAGTTTCATATAAAAAATAAAAATAACTAAAGCAAATATTATAACAATTATATATTAATTTTTTTACTACAAATATGATTACTAGTTCATTTCATTATATTCCAAGAATATCAGCATAATATTTTTCAAGCTTTTTTAAATGGTTATCAATATTTAGTCCTGACTCATCTATAATTTTTCTTGCTCTCCTGCCCAGTTCTCTGGATAAAGAAGGGTTTTTTATAATCTTCTCCATACTCTCTCTTAAAGATTCTTCGCTTCCGGCTTTAAAATGCAAGCCATTAATTCCATCTTTTACAAATTCTACAAGACCGCCGTGATTGGCAACTATTGATGCAAGATCATTATGAGCAGCTTCTGCCAGCACCAATGGAGCAGGCTCCATACATCGGGATGGCAGTATCAAAGCATCGCTTCTCTGCATTTCGGTAAAAATCCTTTTTCTTCCTTGAAAACCCAGTACTCTTATTTTCTCACTTCCCAGTTTCCTAGAATAATCCTTACATATATTCATAAGCTCACCATCACCGATAACGGTCAGGCTGGCATCTACCCTGCTCATAACACCTAAAGGCAGATCAATGCCTTTCTCCTGTGACAACCGTCCAACATATAAAAAATTAATTCCTTTTTTATCATTATTGCTACATTTATTCGGTCTATCTTCACAAGTCTCAACAGGATTGTATATCACTCTCACTGGTTTATCTCCAGCGATGTATTTATCTGCCATCTCTCCTATAAATTTGCTGACTGCAACATATCCACTCACTTTTTTATTTATCTTAAAAATATTTCTTACAATAAAAAACCTGATCCACCTCCATAATTTCTGGGTATAACTTCTTTTATCACAATTCACAACCAGACACTTTAACTTGTAGCCTGGCTTATAATATTCACAAACCTTTTCGGTTTTAAAATTGTAAATGCCTAAATTGGGACATACAAGCCCATAATCATGTAAGGTGTATACAATTGGAATATTATAAGGATAAATTATATTAATAGGGGCCCAGGATAAAGCCTTTGAGACTCCATGCACATGTACAATATCCGGAATCCAGCAAGATAATAATTTTTTTAACTCTCTAACAGCCCTCCAATTATAGATTCCGGATAACATTGCAATAAATTTATTTGGACTATCCAGAATATCTTTCTGATTCAAACATATTACTTTCTTAAGGCCTGCTTCTATTAATTCATCATTTATTGGACCTACAGCAGAAAAAAACACAACTTCATGACCTTTTTGAGATAATCCAATAGTACTTGAAATTGCCACCCTTTCTGCGCCGCCTTTAGTAAAGGCATAGTCACTTAAAATCAATACTTTTAATTTCTTCATAATAATTTCTATAAAATATTTAAAATCACTTAACCGTTTATTGACTTATAAATTATTAGTAAATCCTGTCCTAAAATAATATAAGGGACTAGTAGATAAATATAATTATTATTAATAGAAAAAAGAATATAAGATGTTCTTTTTAATGTAAAAAGAATTTTTAATTTCTAATATACTTTATCATTTTTTAAAAATTAATCAGGAATTGTTTTTTGAAAAACAACTATATAAATATACAAAACAATTTATACTATTAAATATATTTTTAATAAAATTTAATCACATATTTTTTTAAATACTCCCAATACAGACAACCCGTATGGCAAGACCATTCTTCTTCTTATAAAAAATTTTTCTAGATTAAAAATATAATATAAAATTGTGTTTGAAAGCCCTCCTTTTCCATATTTGAAATCAACCAGTTCTTTATTATGGTTCACTATAGGATTTACAATTTTTCTTATAAACATAACTAAAGGAAAAAGGAAAGTCATAAAATAAGATGAATATATACTTTTAAACCTACATAATTCAATCTCTCTAATTAAGCCACTTCTGGAATACCTCTTGAAATGTTTTGCTTCTAAATCAATTTTCGACCACATCCAATGGTATGCAGGAACTGTTATCAGTAATAATCCATCTTTATTTAATATTTTATTAATTCTTTCTAAAATCAAATTAGAATTAGGCACATGTTCTAAAAAATCACACATACAGACCAAATCATACTTATATTTTAAAGAATTTTTATCAGGAAAAACATCATTCCAAACAGTTACATTAGGATAATTATTTTTCGATAATTCAGTAAAATCTATATTTTTCTCTACTCCATAAACATTTCCGAATTCTTTCCAAACTGGGAATAATTGCCCTAATCCACTTCCGATATCTAATATATTTACATATTTTTTATCCTTACTATCTAAAAATGTTTTTAAGATCTCGGTTATAATATTACTCCGGGCCCTAAACCACCAATGTTCTAGTTTCATTTCGCCTTCTATAAAATATTTATATGCACTTTTTTTCATTTTAATTTTTCTAAAAAATATTTCCTTTGAAAGAAAATGAAATTTTTAAAATTTTTTAAGCCATTCAATTTCTGTAGACTATGCAAACTTAGAAGCAAATTTAAATATATAACTTAATACAATGTCCTGATCATGTTCACTAAGATCGTAGAACAATGGTAGCCTTAACAAACGTAATGATAAATTTTCAGTTATTGGTAGATATCCTTTTTTATAACCTAATTTTTTACCTACTGGTGATAAGTGTAGTGGTAAATAATGAAAAATTGCTAATACTCCATTATCTTTTAAATAATTCATTAAATCATCTCTTGTTTTTTCATCTTTCAAGATAATATAAAACATATGCGCATTATGCACACAATTCTTTGGAATAATTGGTCTCCTTAAAAAACCTTTATTTTCCAAATCCCCCAGACAATTATAGTAATATTGCCATTTCTCTAGTCTCTTTTTAGTAATAACTTCAGCATTTTCAAGTTGAGAAAACAAAAAAGCAGAAAGAATTTCTGATGGCAAATAAGAAGACCCAACATCAACCCAATTATATTTATCCACCTCACCTCTAAAGAACTTACTTCTGTTTGTACCCTTTTCCCTAACTATTTCAGCTCTTTCTATAAAATCTTCCTTATTTATGCAAATTGCTCCACCTTCACCACAAGTAAAATTCTTAGTTTCATGAAAACTATAACAACTAATATCTCCGATTGTTCCCAGGTATTTATTCTTATATTTTGATTCCATTCCCTGTGCAGCATCTTCAACCACTAGTAAATTATATTTCCTGGCAATATTCATTATTTCATCCATTTCACAACTAACTCCTGCATAATGGACAACAACAATTGCTTTAGTTCTTGGAGTAATTACATCTTCAATTTTTTTCTCATCTACATTTAATGTATCTTCTCTTATATCTATAAACTTTAATTTTGCTCCATGTATTAAATAAGAATTTGCAGTAGATGTAAATGTGTATGAGGGAAGAATTATCTCATCATGAGTAGAAATATTGCAAAGAATAGCAGCTATATCAAGAGCAGAAGAACAAGAAGTTGTAAGTAGCACTTTTTTTACTGAATATCTATCCTCAATTAACTTACTACATTTACTTGTAAATAATCCATCTCCACTTATTTTTCCACTTAATACTGATTGAGCAATATAATATAACTCTTTTCCTACTATACTTGGCTTATTAAACGGTATTTGTATTTTTTCCATAATTTAATCTCTATCACTATCAATGTTATACTTTTCTTTTATTATATATTGGGGTTGCTTATTTTGAGTTAAAAATATTCTACCAACATATTCACCAATAAGACCTATCGAAATTAATTGTACCCCTGAAAAAAGTAATATTGCTATAATTATTGAAGTCCATCCTAAAACAACTTGAGGATATATTAATTTTCTTATTAATAAGAAAAAAGAAAATAAAAATCCTATCGAAGAGAAAAGAATTCCCAGGAAAAATGATATTCTAAGTGGTTTAACTGAAAAATTTGTAAATCCATTAATCCATAATCTTAGCAAGCTCATAAAACTATAGTTAGATTTACCATATTCTCTTTTTTCGTGAGTAATATCTATCATGCCAATATTGTCAGTTGACCTTAATATAAGACCTCCCAAATAGGGATAAGGTCCTGTATAATTTAAAATTTCATCTATTAAATATTTTTTAATAATAAAATAACTTGTTATCTTAAGATTTTTAGGCTTTTTTAAAAGAATATTAGTCATAACATTGTTTATCCAACTGCCTATATTCCGTAATTTACTATGGTATTTATAATAATAATTAGCATAAACTACATCATAACCTTCTTCTATTTTATCAATAAGTTCAGGAATTGCTTCAGGAGAAGTTTGAAGATCATCATCCATAAATATAATATAATTTCCTTTTACAAAATGAAGACCTGCAAGGATAGCATTATGCTGACCAAAATTTTTTGAAAGGTTAATAAATTTTATAAAACTATATTTTCTTGCAAGTTCTTTGCATTTTTTATAGCTATTATCTTTACTTCCATCATTTACTAACACTATTTCAAAATTTGATTTATTTGATAAAGTCTCTTTTATATCTTCAACTACTATTTTAATTGTTGATTCAGAATTGTATACAGGAATAATTATTGATATTTTCATAATTAATATTTTACTAATATAGAAAGTATTTCATTAAAGACTACTTTATTTTTATTTCCATACCCAGCATCAGTAATTAATAAAAGTACTCTGCTGCAAACAACTAATGATCTATTATTACAAAAAGACTAAATTTTTCTATTATAGATATAAACCCCAAAATTTGGATACTTAACTAAATTAGAATAATCTAATGAGCTTTTTTTCTTATCTTTTAAATATCCATCAGCTTATTTCAACTTAAGTTATTTTAATATATAATATGTCCAAAAATAATGGACTAGCCACAATGATATATTATATTATAAAAAAATCTAATTTAATTAACAAATAAATGATTAAAAAAGATAAAATAATTAAAATATTATTTGAAGCTATTGAAGAAGTCAATGAAATAATATCTAGTGAGCAACAACTTGAAAAATCAGAAAAAACTATAATATTTGGAATTGGAAGTAAATTAGATTCTCTTGGATTTATATCTTTAATAGTAGCAGCAGAACAAAAAATAGAGGATGCTTTTAAAGCTGAAATTAGTTTATTAGGTAAAGATACCATAATATCTGAAAACACAAAACTTCTAACGATTAAAGATCTTGTTGATTACATTTTTAGAGAATTAAATGAACAAAAATAGATTTAAAACTATAATTATTTCAAATTTTAATACTGATACTTTTGTTAACTATTTAAATAATAATAAAGAATCTCCATTAATTGAAGCAACCGCAATACCTTTCGGTCAAGCTATTCAAACTTTAATTAGTAAAGACTTAAATTTTTCGAAGAATAAATATGATTTTATAATAATATGGACTCAAGCGGAGAATATAATAGTTTCTTTTAAAAATAAAATCAATTATATACAAACACCAATTGATAAAATCCTCTACGAAGTAGACGAATTTACAAAATTACTAGAGGATATTCAAAAAAATGTAAATTTAATATTTATGCCAACATGGATAATCCCTACTTATAACCGAGGTTATGGTTTATTAGATTTGAAAAAAGATATTGGTATTGAAAACACATTGGCTCAAATGAATTTAAGACTTTCAGAAAATCTAAAAAATACATCAAATTTCTTTTTACTAAATACAAGAAAATGGATTGAACTTATAGGAAAAAATGCATTTAATCCTGAATTATGGTACACAGCAAAAATTCCTTTCGGAAATGAAGTTTTTAAAGAAGCTGCTAGGGATATTAAATTTGCTTTAACAGGTATATTTGGGAAGTCAAGAAAAATAATAGTACTTGATTTAGATAATACTTTATGGGGAGGAATTTCTGGTGATATTGGTTGGGAAAATATAAAACTTGGTGGGCATGACTATATAGGTGAAGCATATTCTGATTTTCAGAGAGCACTATTAGCATTAAAAAATCGAGGAATCTTATTAAGCATTGTTAGCAAAAATGAAGAAAAAATAGCTTTAGAAGTGATAAATAAACACCCAGAAATGATTCTCAAACAACATGATTTTGTAGGATGGAAGATTAATTGGAAAGATAAAGCACAAAATATTATTGACCTTATTTCTGAGTTAAATCTTGGACTACACTCAGTTGTTTTTATTGATGATAACCCAACTGAACGAGCAAGAATAAAAGAGTCTTTACCTGAAGTTCTTGTTCCTGACTGGCCAGAAAATATTATGCTATATAAGAAAGCGCTACTCAGTCTTGGTTGTTTTGATACTCCTATCATTAGTAAAGAAGATCACACTAGAACAAAGATGTATCTAAATGCACGTAAAAGTTTAATTTCAAAAAAAATTTTTAAATCTTTAGATGAATGGTTAAAATCACTAAAAATAAAAATAAAAGTAGAAGAATTAAATAAAGCTAATATTAATAGAACAATTCAATTATTAAATAAAACTAATCAAATGAATCTAAGTACTAGAAGAATGACAGAATTAGAATTAATTAATTGGTTAAAACCTGATAATAGAAAGCTTTGGACATTTTGCGTTTCAGATAAGTTTAGCCGTTCGGGTTTAACAGGTGTAATAAGTGTAGAGATAAAGAATAATACTGGAAAAATTATAGATTTTGTCCTAAGTTGTAGAGTATTTGGTCATAAAATTGAAGAAGCTATGCTATATATACTTGTTAAATATTGTCAAAGTTTAAAAATTCGTAATCTCATTGCAAAATATATAAAAACTTCTAAAAATAAACCTTGTCTAGCTTTTTACCAGAAATCAGGGTTTGATTTTAATAAACGAACTAATATATTTTCCTGGGATTTAAAAAAAGATTATCCTTTTCCTGAGGTAATTCAAATTGAAAACAAACTAAGTTTCTTATAAAAAATTAAAAATCTTAAATTTTTATATCAATAAATTTTTTATTATCAATTTAATAATTTACAATTAATGATAGAATTACTACTTATTTTTAAATGAACAAAAATGTATGAATTAAATCCTTTTGGTAAAAAAACGAAACTCCATCATATAGGTATCGCTGTGAAGTCTATAAAAAAAATAAACCCATCTGGTAAGATTACTATTGATAATACACAGAAGGTAAAGGTTTCATTTCTAACATTAAACGGTGTTAAAATAGAGCTCCTGGAACCTTATGGTAATCGTTCACCAATAATAGATTCATTAAAAAAAAATATAAAATTACTACATATATGTTACACAGTTCCTAATATTGAATACGCATTAAAAGAATCTCGAAAATTTGGATTTCATTGTATCTCAAAACCAGTATTAGCTAAGACATTTAAGAAAAAAATAGCATGGGTTTATAGTAATGAATATGGTTTATTCGAACTATTAGAATATAAATAATAATAGAAGATTATTAAAAAAAGAGTCTGTAACTAATTTTGTGTAAACCTCCAAACCAATATAAAATAAAAAGGTTTAAAGGAGGACACAAAAATGTCAATAATACCCAAAGATCAGCTGCGTAAGCTGATAAAGCAGTACAATCTAAAGGACACCAAAGATATTCAAAACATGCTAAAAGACATGTTCGGTGATGCTATACAGGAAATGTTAGAGGCAGAGCTGGAAGATGATCTGGGATACTCCAGATACGACCACAAGAACAAAGCCACCACAAACTCAAGAAACGGTTATTCCAAAAAAAGATTAAAATCAAATTACGGCAAATCATATATCAAGATCCCCCTGGATCGTGATGGCCAGTTCGAGCCAAAGATAGTCAAAAAAAATCAGACTACCCTTCCCTCCATAGAGGACCAGGTGCTATCCATGTACGGAAAGGGAATGACTACAAGAGATATAGAAAAGTACCTTGAATCCATCTACGGCATATATGCATCCCCGGAGCTAATATCAAGAATAACAGATAAGATCCTGCCACTTGTAACAGAATGGCAGGCAAGGCCCTTAGAGGAAGTATATGGGATAGTCTTTATGGACGCTATCCACTACAAGGTAAGAAGCGAAGGCAGAATCTTAAACAAGGCTGCATATACAGCCATAGGGGTAAACCTTGAAGGAATAAAGGAAGTGCTTGGAATATGGGTAGGGGAAGCTTAAATTAAGCTAAATTCTGGCTCTCTGTATTAAATGAGATTAAAAACAGAGGAGTAAAGGATATCTTAATTATTTCAGTAGACGGGCTTAAAGGATTTTCTGAAGCCATAGCCTCAGCTTTCCCGGAAACTGAGGTTCAGAAGTGTATCCTTCACCAGATAAGAGCAAGCACAAGATATGTCTCCTACAGGGACATAAAAGCATTCACGTCTGATCTTAAAAAGATCTACCGGGCAGCAACAGAGGAGCTTGCCTTAAAAGAGCTTAATAAGCTGGAAGATATCTGGGGCAAAAAGTATCCACTTTCCATAAAATCCTGGAGGGCCAACTGGGCAGAGCTTGCAACTTATTTTAAGTATCCCAAGGAGATTAGAAAGATAATCTATACCACCAATAATGTTGAGAGCTTTCACCGGCAGCTAAGGAAGGTAACCAAATCCAAGTCCATATTTCCCAACGACCAGGCACTACTTAAAATACTATATTTAGCTACTATGGATGTTACTGACAGGTGGACTATGAGGCTAAGGGACTGGTCGATTATCTTGTCCCAGTTAACTATCTACTTTAAGGAAAGGGTGAGTAAATATGTGATATAATAATACGGACTGTGGGGATTATAACCCCGGGTGGTTATTTGAGGTTTACACAGAATCTGTTACAGTCCCTAAAAATTCTTCTATTTTTTAATAATCTTTCTTAATACATAATTAATATTAACTATTGAATATTTATATTCAATATAAAATTTCACAACAGGTAAATTATTGGATGAAACTTTAGTTTCTATAAACTTAACACTTTTTTCAATAGCTACTTTTATTGGTAATTCTATAATAGAAAACCCTAATCCAAAATTTTTATATCTTGGATACAAACTAGCCAAGACTGGATCCATTGAATCATTATCTATATATTTAATCATAAAGAACCCAATCTTTTTGGAACAATAAACTATCTCATACAATTCATTCCTTTTATATTCATTTTTAATCCAATTCCTATACCTTATTAAAGATTGGTGGGAGTTAAACTCTGGGTCTAATGAAATTCTATCTGTATTAAATAAATCTTCAGATATATTATTTATTACATAATTTAAACCTATTTTGTTTTTAATTAAAAGATAATTTAGTTTATCTCTATATTTATCAAATTTATGAGGAATATCAAAATCTATAGATAAATTTTTTTTAAAAGCAATCTGTGTCTCCATAAAATTATATTTATTTTTTTCTAAATTATGTATTAAATTCACTTTACCAACTGGTATTTTTATAACTATATAATTATACTTTCTTTCTATATCTACTAATTTATTAATAATTTCTGTATTATCTTCTTTTTCGACTTCAATTTCTACTGTATCTAATGCTAAGTTAATTTTATCCCAATATGCATCTATTATTTTCATAATAACATTTAATTTAATAAATTATTCGTTTCTTATTCTATTTATTTTTAGAAATATTTCCCAACCACCAGAAAATTTCCAAATTAAATCTTTGGGTTTATTCCTAAGCAATATTTCTAAATAAGCAGGCATTTTAAATAAATATGCGAATAATGTCCTAAAAAACTCTTCATTAAACTCAGTTTGAACAATAGAAGGCCCGGAATATAATATTTCTGATTCAATTTTATAAATTTCTGAAATTCTATTCCAGAATGAGGGACCTAAATCATGAAGATGCATAGGATAGATTAAAGGATAGCTTTTAATTATTTTCCTTAAAGGGATTACATAAGGAGTACGTGAATAAAATATACCTCCTGGTTCAACCATAGAAAATAATTTTTTTAAAGTAAAATATACATCTGGGATATGTTCAATTATGCCACTTGCTAGTACCAAATCAAAAGTATAATTAATTTCATTTAAATTTTGTAAACTGATAATATTAAGGTTATCGTTTGAAAAAGATTCTATTTTCTGATAATCACATAGCACAACCAAAGCTTTTAAGTTTGGATTTTTATTTAAAATTAATTCTGCAATTCCTTTACTTAAAGATCCATCGCCGCCACCAAAATCTAATATTCTTATTTTACCTTGATTAGTTCCGATCTTCATATTTTTAATTATATGTTTGGCAAAACGTATAACTTTGCCAAATGTATATTTTTTCTCGGACTCATCATAGTAACTGTCATAATACTTTTGTAAATAAGTATCCGTGGGCATCATGGAAGCACTACATCCTTTACAATTTGGACAATACAGGAATTCTATTAAAGGATTAGATTGGATTTTAGTCACAGAGAATCTTTTATTAGAACTCCTACAAATTGGGCAAATCTCGGTAGCTCTAATAACTTGTTTCTCGTTTAAATGCTTTCCATGTTTTGAAAGCTTTTCATATTTTCTAATGATATTTTTAAACATTAATTTCGGTTAAACTATAATGCTCTTAACTCTATGATTAAATATTAAAAAACTTTAAAAATCTCTGAATAATTTTTATATTTTATCATAATTAACCTTATTAGAATATAAATTTTTATGATCCTATCTTTATTATTTATCAAATATATTCCTTTCAGAGTTAAAATTAAAGTCAGATAAGTGTTATTTACTAGAATAAAAAGAGCATATTTTTAAAAGTATAAATATATTTTACTTCTAATAAATTGGAACGGAGTTTCTCCAAAACTTATTGCTCTCTTTAAAATAATTTAAAATACTACTAATTTTGTGGATATAATTTTTCAGAACATTTTAAAAAATAAACTATTAATAGACTTCATACAAATATATTCTCCATATAGAATCGTCATCCTCGAATACTTTTATCAGTTTTAGACCACTTTCACCACTGTTATTTATTTTTACTGAAGAAAAAATATACTGGCAATTGAAATTTTTAAGAGCGCTATTATTAAGCTCAAGATTTTCAATCTCTATTGAAGAATACTTATCAATCATAAAATTTCGACCTATTTCACTTACCATTATATAGCACCTGTCTGCCTGATCATCAAAATAATCTTTTATTACTTCATTCTTTTCCAATTCCTTTTCGATTATCTTACGGAAATTGTGTTTATGCTCAAGCGGATAGTTTGAATAAAATCCGTCTATGGTATAAAAACCATTATAAATTGCTACACTGGGATGAAGGCCAATACTCGCGACCCTGTAATCTTTCTGATCTTTGTCTATAGTTTCTTTAATTTCCTCAAACATGCTAACAGAATAAAACTGCTTGTAGGTTGGTGCATCACTTCTTCTCTCTACAAATTCACTGTTATTGTAAAAAAGAAAAACAATCTGTAATATTAAAAGAAAGATAACTATATATTTTCCGAATCTTAAATATCTTATAATGATTACAAGGGCTAGAGCAAAAGTAATATACCATAAAAGTGGATGGAGCCAGTGAAATCTGCTTAGATTGAAATAATTGAATAGGCTAATCTTATCCTTAATATAAAGCATACCTTCCCATCTAAAAAACCCGTACCATAATGAAATAATGAGTGAAATTGAAAGTAAAAAAATCAGTGTTTTATCGATCTTCTTTTTTACAGCCATAACCACTATTGATATCAAAACAGAAATGCCTACAAAATACTGCTGGAGGCTATGGGCATGATAATGACCGAAAATGTAATTCCTTATAGCAACATTTAACGATTCTCTAATGCTATAATGTGTTAAAACCCATTCAGTTCTGTGAGATATATATTCCTGGTTAAAAAACATTTCATATATTAACCTGTATTCTACTATCAAAAAGATAGCTGTCATAAAGATGATAGAAAGTAGAAATTTGTAATTGCTTTTTTTAGTTCTTATGTAATCAATAATCCACAGTAGGAATATCAAAAATAAAAGAAAAATATAGCTAACAGAAAAATTTGAGTAAAATGGAATAAAAAATAATATCAAGAAGTCCCAAAATTTGAAGCTACCTGACCTGATGTTTAAAAATGCATATAATGTCAGAGGAAGCCCTGCCACTGATAGCCCTCCTGGAGGCCAGAAGGGTAATAACGAAAAGCAAAGGGAAACACCTATTGTAATTAAAATTAATTCTTTACCCTTAGTGAAATGGGTATTTAAAAGAAGATACATACCAAAAAATGCAACTGTATGTATTATTATTAAATTTAAAACATACGCAGCATAAGGAGGAAATAAAAAATTAAATAGCAATTTGATGTCTAATTCTGAACTCAATACATTACGAGGTATACCATTTAAAAAATTTGGAATCACAGAATCCATGGATCCAAAAATTAACCCACTGTCAGCCAAAACTTCTTTATAACCTACATTAAAGTCCAAATTATCATACACTTGTATATGAGAATTTTCCCAGAGTATAATGTATGGCAATAGATAAATTATTAATATAATCAGAGCAATAAGGATATATATTTTTTTGTTACACTTGAAATTCATTTAAAAATGCGATTGTTAATTAAGTAATTTAAAATATTCATATAATTCTATTAAAATTTCTAATTATCTGGCAATAAGCTCTTATAAATTCTCAGTATTCGGTCCGTATAATAATCCCAATCAGCTTTTTTCCTTACAATACTGCTTATTTTATTTTTATATTCATCACTTTTTAAATATAATATATTGGATTTTATATTCAATGCTATTTTTTCTATTTCATGTGAATCATTATAATTGTTTAACCTATACCCTAATTTGAATCTATCTATCATATCTGCCACATCAGATGTAATACTGCTTAATACTGGTACTCCACATCTTATATATTCTAAGAATTTAGCCGGGAAAGCAACATTATTTACATCATTTTTTTCCCTGATTAATAGTCCTAAATCACCCAAAAGTAGATATTTATTAATAATATTATATGGTTTGTAACTAACAATATATAACTCTTCACCTAGACCTGAATTTAAAAATAATTTCTTTGCATACTCAATATCTTTGGTGAATAAAACAAAAATACTCCCTTTAATATTTTTTTTAAATATTTTAAAGATTTTTATCATTTCCAAAGGCAACTGCCATTCATTCAATGAACCTGAATATAAAACTACAAATTTACTATCAACATTCATTTCCTTTCTAATATGCTTCCTGAGATGTGGGTCATATTTAAATCTATTAATATCTACACAGCAAGGCATTGTATTTATTTTTTTTATTCTACCTTCATTATGTTTTTGTATAAAGTCTTTAAAAGAATTTGAAACACAAAAAACATAATCAGAATTTCTCTGAGCAAGTCTTTCAACTTCTTCTATTTTTTTTGATAAAAACAAGCTATTGTTTTTACTATATTTATACAATATTTCCTTAGAGCCTATACCCCTACAATCGCAGATTATTCTAATATTTCTATAAAATAGCTTTTTTATTTTAAGTAAAATAAAACTAGCAACTTCTGTCCTGCAGTGGACTATTGCTCCAGTAGATCTTTTCAGACTAAATATAAATAAAAAAACTAAAAGACAAATAACAGAATTTAGAAAAAGTGAAAACTTAAAAATAAATGGAAATCTGTAGAAGTAAGGAAGTTTAAAAGAGATAAAACATTTATTTTTCAATAACTTTTTAATTTCTCTTCTTTTACACCAATAGCCCTTTTTAAAAAGATCGCCAATCGAACCAAAAACAACCAGGTTAATTTCCTGATCTTTCTTTTCTAACTTAAAATTTATTTTTTCTAAAAATTTCAGCACTTGAGAATCAAATACAGGATCAAAAATACTCTCGAATGCACAATAAAATAATCTCATTTTTTTATTTAAAAGATTTTTTTCTCTTCTTTCTTCTTAAGAAAATAGTAATAGTTCCACCAGCTATTAATAAAAAAGTAGAAAAACTAATAATGCTTGATATTAAAAAATAAGGGGGAAAATAATTAAATTTAACCTCGTGATCGCCTTTAGGGATATATATACCCTTCAATATTCCATTTGTTTTGTAAATTCGTGTTTCTTTACCATCAATATATGACTTCCAACCAGGAAAATAAGCATCTGAAAAAACCATAAAGACATCACTATCTAATTTTACTTTTAGAATAATATTATTATTCTTATAATCAATTATATTAATCTTATTATTAATGTTATCAAATTTCCTCTTAGAGAAATCTACATTTTCAATAAGTGCAGTATCTTTAGGATTAAATTTGTTGTCTTCCCAGATAATATCTCCTTCCCACATTATATTTTTTACTTGCTCTATATTATCAACCTCCTGTATATTACTAACACAATAAAACCTGGGAATGTAATTTAGATTCTCAAAAATTAATATATCCTCGTCACTATATATAACATCATAATTATTATATTCGAGAACATCTACGTCATAAATCTCTAAGTCTTTTATTCTGTATTCACCATCAGAATAAGTAAATATCCTGAAATAAACATTTACATTTTTTGGAATTAAACCTGAATTAAAAATATATGTAATTTTTTTATAATCTTCTTCTACGTCACTGGGAGTTAAGTTAAATTCTTGTTCGTTCTGATCGTAACCTTCTCCATAAAAATCAAAATATATATTATTATTTAACTCTTCATTACCACTTATATTAAAACTTATGAGATAATCTTTATTTTTCTCAATAAGTATTGGAATTTTGTAAGATTTAAGCTTTTCCTGTTCTCCGAATAATATAATTTCTTTGTTATCTAATGAAAACTTAGAATTAAAGAACTCACTATCTCCATAATTTCTATAGTTTAATACTGTTCTATTATTTTTATAAGTTACTTTCCTTGCATTCTCCATTATTTTATTTATATCATCAGTTTTAGGCAATATAATATATTTGGTATTTAACATTGAGATTATATTATTGTTCTTTAATAACTTTATCCAGTCAATGCCCCATCCTGGATCATTCTTAATACCGGTTATATTGCTATAATCCTCTAGCATCATTGGATCATATCCATCAATAATATCAATACCATAGTAAATATTTTGATTAGCATATAATTTATACCCTGAGGTTTTATAAGCTAATGAGAATACCCTAAAAATATCTTCTTCATTTTGTAGAATTTTTAAACTCTCAGAATCCTCTAATTTATTAAAAATATATGAATTTTCTCTATTTTCATCTAAAAAATGACCAAAAGAAAAAAGATCAATAAATATTAATACAGTTAATAAAATATAAATAATTTTATTTTTCTTATAGAAGGCTACTATAAATATAATTATGGTAGTAAGAATCATAATTAACGGAACATAAATCGAATAATTTGTAAGTTTTAAGTTCTGTAAAAAATATTTAACTTCATTTGTATTATTAATAAAGAAACCCAATAACTTATTTTTAAAACTAGTATTAACCATTTCATAAAAAATAAAAAAACTAATGATAACCATACTTAAGAACACTATTATGCTTATGACTATTTTTTTTACTTTTTTGGCACTTAAATTGATAAAGTAATCAAATCCAAATCCAGCAAGTATGGAAAAGGCCAATCCAAACTCAAACCAATGTCTAGTTGATATTCGGGCCATATTAAGCAAAGGAATATAATATATTATTTTGTATAAAGGATTATATCTACCAAATACCAAGATGAAGGAAAAGAATAGTATAAATATCCATAGATATTTATGTCTACTTTTTTTAAAAAAACCAAATATTAATAAGGGAATTGTAGAAATACCAAAGTATATCAACATTTCTCCCGCATTCCATGGACCAAAATATTTCGGGACATTTTGTATAACTTGCGAACCCGATCCAAAAATATAAGGGAAAAATAAAACTGGAAGCAACTTAGGACTAAAAGAAAAATCACTAAAAAAAGTGTAGCTAATAACTTCTCGTATACTATTTTTAATTAATATATAGTTTGGTATTAACTGTATACTTATTAATAAAAATACAAATATAAAAATTGACAACGAAAAAATAAAATACTTTTGGACTCCATTGTATAGAAACGAATAAAATATAATAAAAAACAGAATTACTATAGACTCATATAAAAATATCTGGGGAGCACCTCCAAAAAAAGAAAAACTATAAAAGATAGAGGATAGAAAAATAAATTCTACTCTTTTTGATTTCCTATATTTTTCTAATAAAAGAAGTATCAAGGGACACCATATTATTGTATATAACATAGTAATATGATCTCTATGTGTAATCATTGAGCCGCTGAACATAAATATTAATCCTGCCGTAAAACATGCAATCCTATTTAGTTTATATTCACGTAAAAACAAATAAAGGAATATTCCTGCTAAAGAATAATGTATAAGAACTGACAAGTTATAAGATATAGTCACAGGTAAAAGCAAACCAAAAATTAGGGTAATTGGATATAATATACTTGCACAGGAACTAGAAAATAAAGGAAACCCACTAAAAATATACCTATTCCAAAAAGGTAACTCAAAATATTTTAATAAATTTAGTTTTAAATATTGATACGGAAGAAAGACCTGTTCTGTATCACCCATTCCTAAAATAACTGAATTAAGCTTAATTGAATCTTTAAAGAAAATAAAAGGTAATATTAGAAATATAAATACTATGATAATATTTATTCTGTTTCTTTTAAAATAATTAATCATTTATAATCCCCAGAACTCTTTCAATAAATTCATTAACATACTCATAAGAATAATTATGATTATCAAATAAAATCAATAATAAAAGATCTATTGGGAGCTTTCCACTTTTTGAATATTTTAATGTAGATAATTTAACTTTTGAGCCATAAAACTCTGAATACCAACCTCTTTCAACTGACAGGCCAACCTTTCTCTCAATCAAAGAAATTATTTTTAAGCTTCTTCTACCTGATTGAATATTAACAGCTAACTTATTACAATCAACCTCTACTTTGTTTCCTAAACCTATATGTAAAAATAAATCAAAACCATGTTCTCCTTTCCCCGTTAATATGTCTCTAATTATTAAGAAATTTTCAATTTTATTAAAAATAAATTGCCTTTTATGAATAACAGGATTATTAAATCTTCTATATCCATAATGCTCTGCTTCTATGAAATCATGAGTCTTACTAATTTTCCAATTAATCACCCTGACTTGAGAATCATTTTCCAATGAAAAAAGATTTCCATTTTTAAATCTATTTTGTTCCTGATCATCTATCATAATAGTATTATGAAATGATGTTGATCTAAATCTGTTTCGCAACTCAGGAATAGGGGTATATAAATAACTACCAGGATCTATTATTATATCTCTACCATTTATACATAATTCAAAACCAAGCTTGTCATTATGAGCATGACCACCATTTCCATTCTGGCCGTTAGGACCGCAAGACGATATTAAATAATTTTCATTTTTTCTTATAATATAAAATCCAGCATCTGGAAAGGCTTTACTTTCAATATTTGATATTTGATTATTTTCCAACTCATTCCAGATTTCTAATCCATTCTTTCCAAAAATCCATAATGCTTCTTCACTAAAATCGAATTCCTTTACCTTAAATTTTGATTCTTTAAAAAAAATAGCCCCAAATACTAGCAAATAACGCATATCTAAAATTGAATTATTTCTAAAAATAAAAAATCTACCATTATCATTGTCTCCTATTTGAGGCATCATACCATTAGGTTTTAAAATAAAAAGAACTGCTTCAAACATTTTATATATTTTTTTTATGAATTTTTCTCCAAAAATATTACCTCCAACTTCATTAAAATTCTTACCATTAAATTCATCTTCTCCTTTAACGCTATAAAATAAAGGATAAAATAATAATTCCAAGACTAGCCTGTGATAACAGGTAGAAGCTTCAAAGTCTACTCCATCCTTATACACCTGTTTTTTAATTTCTTTTTTTAATTCATTAATTGAAAAATTTAACCATTTTTTTCCAATATTATGATTACTAAACAATTTAGCAATAAAAAATAAACCAGAAATATTTGAAAGATAATGATTCGATGTGATTGAGCTATATTCTAGATTATTAAATATGTGTTTTCCATGAATATATATATTTTTTACAAAATAAAATAAAAATTTCCTTGTTATAATTTTAGAATTCTTAAAAAAAGAAAGACTTAAGACCCAATTTGCTGCTCTTATCGATATATCCATGGTACACTTCCAATTAACTCCAAATTGAGGAATATTATTCTCAATCCAGTCGATAATTTGACATACATATTCAAATGAATATTTTTCATTCCCTGTTAATAAATAAGCCTGACCTAGTAAAACTAAATGTTGAAATCTGGAAAGCTCCCATGGAACTTTAACGTCTACCCCTGGTAGCTTTCCGTAAACTATTTTCTTATACCACTTATCATTTTCCCATTTATAGCCTGATTTAAAATCTAGATGCCAATCAATGGGATTATATTTTATATCTTCACCATTTTTATTAAAGTCCAGTAAATAAATAATTTTTCCTTTTAGACGTTTTTTTAAATTATTCAATTCTTTCAAATCTATATTTTTATTATATAAATAACCTTCGACACCTTTTGGTTTTATTCCATATGTAATTTTTACCTTACCAGAACCTAAAAGATCAAATTTATGATCACATATTTCATTAGCAAGATTCATGATTCTTTTTCTTTCCCTTTTTGTAATTACTGAGGAAACAAATTTTATTTCACTATTACTTAAAATTGAATTTAAAAAAGAAAAATTAATTAATCTTTGAAGTTTTGAATCCTTGCATAATTCATAATTCCTCTTTAATTTTAAGTCTTTTATAAAAGCATCATCAAGTAGAACTGTGCCTTTTTTAATAGCTTTTTTATAATCATGATAGTCTCTTATCCCAATAAAAATCCTATTAATAAATCTTAATATTAAAATATAAAAAGGAGTTTTTAACAATAATCTTTTGTAATGACTTATAAAATCTTTAATTTTCATATATTTCTTTGAAGTCTTTTTTCAGTCTATTTATCAATCGCTTTATATTTCTGTCCCATGTATATCTCTTTAAAACTATTATTCTTGCATTTCTTCCTAATTTCAAACGCAAATCTTTATCATTTACTAATCTTAATATTGCCTTTACTAATTGCTTAACGTTACCGGGTTCTACTAATATAGCTGTTTTATTATCTTCTAAAATCCTTCCAATTTGACCGATATTGCTTGCAACTATTCCTTTTCCCATAGCCATATACTCGAAAACTTTTGTTGGAGAACCAAAGAATTCCTTATTCTCTAACATCATGCAATGAGGTGAAACAAGAATATCACATACACCCAAGAAATACTGGATTTGATCATAAGATACCAATCCTTTAAATATAATATTTTTATAATTAGAAAGCTTTTGTTCCATAACAGTTTTTAGTTCTCCCCCGCTTCCAATTATCAAGAATTGAACGTTATGGGATAATTTATTTTTTAAAATGATATCAATAGCCTCAGTCAATTGGGGAATTCCATGCCATAGGCCAAAAGTTCCCGAAAAACCAATTACTACCTTACAGCTATCAATACTTAATTCTTTCTTAATTTGCTTACACTTTTCACTTTCTGATATCAAGGGATCAAATTTTATAGTATCAACACCGTTATAGTTGACCATTACTTTTTTATGTGAAATACCGATATTTATTAAATCTTTCTTTAATGGTTCTGAAACCGTAATAATCAAAGAAGCCTTTTTTAAATTATAATATTCAATTTTCTGTACAATTTTTAATAATATTTTTTTTTGAATGATTCTCTTCATCAAATTTCTACTTGCTTCCCAGTTCAATATCTTCCAGGAATCGAAACTGTTAAATTCTAAAATTAAAGGGATATTAAAAACCTTAGCTATCTTGGCAACAAAAAAAGTATAGCCAGTAAATCTGTGGTAAATGAAATCTGGTTTATACCTCTGGATTTTTCTGGTAAAATCAATACCTGCATAAAAATTATATAATAGTTCACCTAGCCAATGAAGGTTTTTAAAAAAGGGTTTTATTACTTCATAATTAAAATCATTTATACCCAAAAAAGCTTCATTACTTAATATTTTTATATCACAATTTTTATTAACAAACCCTTTTAGAACTCCTAAAGTATGACCAACGGACCCACCTAATTTTAAATTAAACCAGAATTGTGTCCTGATATAAGCAATTTTTATAATATTCATCCTAAAAAATAAAACATTTTAATATTTCATTATGATTTTATATCATTTCTTCTTTTCTTTAATCTTCGTAATAGATTACTGAAAAATTCTCTTGCCTTTTGAATTTCCCCTTTAGTATAAAATCTTATCAGAAACAATAGAAATGGAAAAAGTAGAATTATAATAACTTTAAATATAATTGATATAACAATATTATCAATTTTAAAAAAATATCCTATTGCAAATATTACTGCAGCCGTGATTATTATTTTCAATATTCTTTTCCACTCATAATATAGTTTCATTAACTTCTGATTGTAAAAAAACATAAGGCATATAACCACTATAAAAGTTATAAGTGTAGCATATGCAGCTCCAAATATTTTATATTTTGGAATAAGAAGAAAATTTAACCCGATATTTACTACAGCCCCAATCACTTCAATAACTGCTGTTCCCTGCGTTTTTCTCTTTATGGTTACTGCCACATTAATAATCTTCCTGATTGACCAGATTGCATAGGTTAAAACTATAATAGGTATTACCATATAGGCTTCCCAAAATTCTTCATTTGAAAATATTTTCAATACTTCCTTCGATAATAACGAAAAGATTAAAAATAAAAATAATGAAATTGACAATACGTAAGTCAGAGTTCTGCTGTAAAAATCTTTGGCATTGTTATGATCTTTAACGGACAGATACATTGCGGGCCATACTAGTGATATAGGTGTTGCAAGAAGCACCGTTATCATGTTTCCAAAATTGTAGGCTAGATTATACAATCCAACTTCATATGTAGTAGAATAATAGTTTAAAAAATATCTATCAATTGCAGTAAAAACAAATACACTGATATTGGCAAGTATCAAAGGTGAACCTAAAAGCAGCATCTTTCTAAATTCAATTTTTAAAAATTTCAGCACTATATCTCTTCTTATATAAATATATAGAGTAAAGCAGGTAATAGTTACCATGGCCAGGTTACCCACCAAAGCACCCAATACCCCCCATTTTAAATAATTGACTAGATAAATTATTAATCCAATTCCTATTAACAAAAATATAGCCTGAAATATAATAAACTGTATGGATTTCATTTTAACTCTAAATACCACGAAAGGTACCACATTCAATATATTAAATACGGAAGTTAAAACTATTATAATAAAATGCAGTCTATATTTACTACTATCAAACAAGAGAATGGAAAAATTTTTTGAAAAAATAAGACCCAATACCAACAATATAAAGGAGCTTATTAATACTATATAAAAAGCAGTGGAGATAACAGCTTTCCTTTTTTCTTCGTCTTTATAATCATAATAAGACCTTAACAACCCATAATTCATACCAATGGTGAAAAAAGTGGCTATTATTGAACCCGTTATAGTTAACAATCCCAGTATACCGTAATCTGAGGGTGTAAAACGGGTAGTATAGAGAGGAAGTAAAATAAAGGTAATTGCCTTTTCTATAATAGATCCGATACCATAAACAAATCCATGTTTCCCAGTCAGTTTAAACTTTTCAAATAATGAAGTCTTCTTTTCCATAGAATTAACCAAAATGCCCCCGTTTTTTTACTGGGAACTCCTTATTTTTAGGTATTAAAAAACCTTTTATAATTTTCTTGTTGTACTACAATTTTTGGCTAATTATTTACCAATATCTTCTTAACTTATCGCGAATCCTGTTTCTAAAAGCCAAGCCACTTCTCAATTTAACCAGAATATTGTAATTATACTTGGCAGAAATTCTCTTTAATTTATAAATTACTTGCTGGGACAATGATGCACCCTGCTTGAAGGGATAACTATATTTTCCAGTAGGAGCATAAGCAATTAGTAAATTATAATTATTAAATTCTAACTCTTTAAAAACTGATTTTTTATTTTCCATTGTATTTAACTCCAGTAAAGTATCTGATTTCGGATAACCTACCATAATTACCCGCTTACTATTTGGCCCCAATAATTTTTTTGTCTTATCGTAACTTACTTCACCTTCTGTAATATGTAAATTAGTCAGAGGATAATAGTTTACTGCCTTATACGCTTCAAGTTGTTTCTGAAAATCAGTTACACCGATACCTTTCACGCTGTGATCGATATGGACATTATAGCTATTTCTAATATTCCCTAAAAGCTGGTTATGCGTCGATATACAGATAAGATTACCTATATTATCGTACTTCTTTTTATCAAAAAACCTGATATAATCACATTTGATATTTCTTTTCTTAATAACTTTATATAATGGATCCAAGTGTACTTTTGAAACTTCATTATTACCATGAATCAATAAAATAAAAGGATTTTTTATTCTTGAACGCTCTATTATTGCATTAATTACCCTATAAGAACTATTACCGTCTGGTTTATACATCGTCCGTTTATGCCAGTATTTTCTTTGTTTTCCAAATTCACCCGGATTTTTAATAGATCTCTCAATAGCATCTTCAAGTCCATTTAAATCCGTTTTTATCCCCAAATCAGGAAAATTTTCTCTAAGCCACTGATTGGCTATAAGAATAATAGGTCTGTTAAACAGTAAAAAATCATAGTTAATATTTGACATATCGCTTATTAAAATATCCGTAGCCGCTAGATATTTTGGGTCAGGGCTTCCAACTTTCTTTATGGGCATAACATCTCCTTGTATAATAAGATGAAAACAATTCTTAAATAAAACTTTCTATACAATCTGTTTTTCCACTTCAAAACTTATTTCAGTAGCTTGTACTAATTGCCATAAAGGTATCAGGAAATGAATATTTTTAAAACTTTTCCCAAACATTGCCAGTTCTTCATAATGGCCCTTATTCTGAATACTTTTCTTAATACCAGCTTCGTTAGACCCAAATATTTTTAACTCCCTGTAATCATTTAAAGAAATAATTTTATTGTCAACATATATCTCCATCTGTTCCTTCGGAAAAATAGTACTTCCAAGTGATGTATAAATAAGGTTACAAATAGATCCGTCTTCATATTTTATAGTTGCAATAAAATTATCATTAGAAGCAAATTGTTTTGTTTTTGGATTGATGCTAACTGCTTCAACAGAAATGTGCTTACTTTCTGTGAAATAATTAAACAAATCATAGATATGACAAGCTTCTCCTATATTACGGCCTCCTCCTTCTATAGAATAAACCCAGTGTTCTCTAGGTATATATCCTGCATTCATCTTATAACTAATTATCATCGGATTAACTCTTTTGCTGACAATCTCTTTTATTCTAACCGCAAACGGTGAAAATCTCCTGTTAAAACCAACAGTAAAGGGAACTTTCGTTTTTTTCAAAACAACTATAAGTTCTTCAAGTTCTTTTTTATTTAATGCCATTGGTTTTTCAACAAAGATAGCCTTACCCGCCCTGGCAGCACTAATAGCAATTCTAGCGTGCAAGTTATGTCTGGTTCCAACCAACACCATGTCTATATTTTTATCTTTAAGTATTTCCTTATAATCGGTGGTGGCATAAGAAGCATTATACTGCTCTGCAATGCTTTCAGTATTGCTTCCAGTTTTACTGCATATCGCTGATATATAGTATACCTTACCTAATTTTTGCATATTAGGTAAATGTACACTCCTAGTAAAACTGCCTGCCCCAATTACTCCTACATTTATCCTATCGTGGTTTATTTTAAATTTGTTTATTATCACTTTTACATCCGGCTTAGATTCCTTATCATATTCCAGCAGTATCATTAATGACTTTTCCTTACCGGACTTCAGTTCTTCATATGCCATTGAAACTTCACCAATCTTATAGATTCTTTCAATCAATGGTTCCACTTTAATTTTGTTTTCCGACAATAATTTTAAATATTCCTGCATATTCCTGTTTTCAGTCCATCTTACATATGCATATGGATAATCAACCCCCTTCTGCTCATATTTTTCATCATACCTTCCCGGCCCATAAGAGGTAGACATAAGAAGATCCAGCTCTTTTTTATAAAATTCCTCTCTTTTAACATTAAGACCTACATCCCCAACAATTACCACTTTTCCTTTCTTTCGGCACATTTCCATAGACTGGTTTATCACTTCACTACTCTTAGAAGCTGCGGTTATTATTACTGCATCAACTCCAAAACCTTCAGTATTTCTTATAATCTCTTCTATAATATTTATTTTATTTGGGTTCAGTCCCAAATCCAAACCCAGCTTTTTAGCCTTATTTATCCGATTCTCATCCAGATCAATTCCAATAACACGACAACCGGCTTCTTTTAGCATTTGTATTGTTAACTGACCCAAAATCCCTAGGCCAATCACTACAATATTATCTCCGAGAGCTGGACTGCATCTTCTTACACCCTGAAGCGCTACACTTCCCAGAGTTATTGTAGAGGCAAACTTTAAAGATAAATTCTGTGGAATCTTTACTGCAAGATTTTCGGGTACAGCAATAAATCCAGCGTGGTTGGCTATCCCTGCCCCCGCACATGCTACTCTTTCGCCTATCTTTATATTCTTTATATTTCCACCCTTATTTAAAACTACTCCTGCAGCAGAATATCCTACAGGATTCTTTCTCTCAATTTTACTCTTTACTCTAGAAAATGTATCAAGCAGACCGTGTCTCTTTATATTGTTAAACACTTTAGTAATATATTGGGGTTTATCCATAGCTTTTCTGTATAAGGATTCCCCCGAGCTCTTAATACCAGCAATCTCGGTACCCACAGATATACAGGAATAATAAACTCTTACTAGTATTTCATTATCTTCTATTATAGGAGCCGGTACCTCTCTCAGTATGGCTTTCCCCTTTTTAATAAAAACTTGCTTCATGATATTACCTCAACCTAATTTATTTAAAATAAAATCTAATATTTTCTCCGCAGCATGCCCGTCGCCATAAGGATTCCTGTCTGA
>Ga0315545_1000966_pt1 | contig 29506 bp, 30 predicted proteins | sample SalMarSW160210MG_FD_203096 | JGI IMG/M metagenome (GOLD analysis project Ga0315545, IMG submission 203096) | Salt marsh sediment microbial communities from the Plum Island Ecosystem LTER, Massachusetts, United States - Salt Marsh Sediment SW1602-10 ...
TATGATACTGTGTTACGTTCTATTGAGGACCTCCCAGAACCGGAAGAAAAACTACGGCCAGTAGCTCAAAACTATAGGTCTATCTTATATGAAGGAAAGAAAGATTTCATTTGTAGATGCCCTCTCCCGTGTCCTTATATCAGGGGAGCTAAACAATATGCCTGCGCTGTCCTTTGATGAAGATTTTAAAACATTGGGCTTAACCACCATTTCCTGAAACGCTATTTCTGTTGAATAATTTGATTGTATAGGGATTTATTTCATGCCCCCCAAGGCAGGTCGAGCGGGTTTTAAGTCCCGCTTGGACGTTATATAAAATCGCGGAGCGATTTTATCTCCTGTTTGCCATCAGATCAAGGTACAAAGATTCCATATCCCGTATAAGCCGCTCTTCGGAAAAATGGTCCCGGACAAAAGATCGAGCCTGGGTGAGGAGCCATTGTTTGCGAGCCTCATCAATATCCACGAGGTATTGTAATCCCTGGGCAAACCCTGATGCGTCATCCTTTCTGCAGAGAATGCCCCGCTCACATACGATAAAGCCATCCAGAGAAGGGATACCGTCAGGGGAGCCAAGAAGATCCAGTACCCCGCCGGCATCGGTTGCAATGACAGGCACTGAGGAGGCCATTGCCTCAATAATCGATACCGGGGTTCCCTCATTTAAGGAAGTGAGAGCAAGGATGTCGAGGTCTGCGTAGACCAGATGCACATCCCTTACCCAACCGCAGAATATCACAAGGTCTGCTAACTCCAATTGGCGGCAATATGCTTGCAACTCACCCCTTAACTCCCCATCACCAACCACCATAAATTGGACCTGCAACCCGGGATTCTGCTCAACAAACTGCTTTGCAGCCTGAAAAAACATCCTGTGATTTTTTATGGGAACAAGCCGCCCAACGATGCCGATTAACAGGGTGTCATCGTTTATTGCGAATCTGCCTCTAAAGCGCCCTCTTAACAACGTATTGTTCAGAAAAAATCCGAGCTCAAATCCCAGCTCAATGGTTTTTATCTTTTCAGCCGGAGCGATGTGGAACCTCGACGCTAGATCTCTCTTCTGGGTATTGCTGATAGCGATGATCACATCGGTAAATATGGCGAGCAGCCGCTCTATCCACACGAGAATCAATGATTTCATCCTGCTGAAATAACCCTCGAACACGTGCCCGTGAAAGGTGTGAACCGTGTATATCCGCTTCCTGGAAATAAGATTATACAGAAGCACGGCAAGTCTGGCGCTCGACCCAGCTTTTGAAGTATGGGTGTGCACGATATCCGGTTTCTCTCGCCACAGCGTCTTAAAAATCCGTCTGAATGCTCGTACATCCCTGCCGGGGCTTATCTCCCTCTGAAGCTCAGGAAATAGAATGGGCTTATGATCGATAGAATCAAAGAGGTAGCTCATATCTCCTTCCGTTTTAGAGACCTTTCCCGCAATCAGTGTGTGCTTAAATTTCTTAGAATCCAAGCCCTTGGTCAATAAATGAACATGTATTGCAGGCCCACCGATATTAAGCCGCGCTATCATCCGTAGGATTCTTATCTTCTTCTCTTTCTCAACAATGAGCGCCTCTTCCCTAAGGCGTAGCGCGAACCCGCCGTTCTTACACCATACCCGTATCCCGTTCGATGCAAGGAGAAAGCAGAGCCTTAAGGAGAGGCTGGCTATTGCAAGTGGTTTCAAAAACAGGGAATAGGGTTTACTGTACTTATCGAAAAGTCGATAGCTGCTCTTATGAAACTCCAGTATCGATCTTGAGAGTGCTTTATCGCTGCTAACCCCCACGTAATGCACAACAGAGGCTTGCGGAAAATAAACAACCTTCCACCCCTTATCCCGCATGCGCCTGCACCAGTCGGCATCCTCCCAGTACATAAAAAACCGCTCATCCAGAGGGCCGACGGCTTCCACGGCTTTTCTCCTCGCTACCATGCAGGCACCTGAAACCCAATCCACTTCTATGGGCGTTCCGCCGTCACTCCGGGAGGTAAGGATGTTTTCTCGGGTGAGTGGATTGTTTGGCAGATACCTGGTCAGTATTGAAGATCTTCCGAATAAACCCGTAAACGGTGTGGGAAACTTCCTGGCAGAACCCTGAACGCTCCCATCTGCATTCATTACCTTCGGGCCCAAGATACCTATACCGGGCCTTTTATCCATGTAGGCCAAGGCCTTTTCAAAAAAACCATCCAGAATCAAGGCGTCCGGATTAACCAGGATGATGTAAGGAGCCGTCCCTTTCCGAATCCCTTGATTCGCCGCACGAGCAAAACCCAGATTCTCCCTGTTCAGGGTTACGGTGATACCCTGGAAATCCCTGGTTATGTCCGTTAGTTCCTCCCCGGAGTTATTATCCTCGACAAAGATCCTGACTCCTGGCCCATTCGAATCCCCGTAAATGGAATTCAGACAGGCCAAGAGATAGTCTTTGCTCTTAAAATTCACGATGACCACATCTACCCTATGGGGAATCATTTCTCATTTCCTCTATATTCCGAGAGAATTCGACTTAAAAAGACAGCGATAGACGGGTTGGAAGATCCAGGAAGGCCCTGAAAACCTCTGGGTTTTTCTTCCCGCGCCATCAAAAACCTACCCGCTTCAGGAATCCCTTGGGGTTATAGGTAAGGATATATCGTTCTCTTGAAGAATCCACCTGAAACTGCGGATTCTTGGATAGGAACTCCTCTATGGCGGCCAATGGGCCATCTTCCTCAAAACCTATCCCGTCACCCGGGTTAAAAAGGTCAACGATCCCGTCCTCCACGATAAAGTAGCTAGAAAGGCTTACAAACGGGGAATAGTCTTCAAGGTCCCTGAGGACCTGAGCCTTGGTATGGCCTCCATCTTGGATGGCGATGGTCTTCTTATTGCGGCAGATCTCCCGAACGCGGGATAAGACGCTCGGATCGGAACTATCGCCCGTCAATTCGACAACCCGGTGATGCGTGAGCTGATACCTGCTTCGATCAATATCAATGGATACCACTATGCCGTTTTGCAACAGGTCCAGAAGGTCAGCCAGATACCTGGTGCTTCCACCGTAAGCGCTGCCTATCTCAATCACCACATCAGGCCGCACCTCGTAGAGGATCTCCTGGTAAATCCACACATCAAGCGGGTTCTTGAGGATCTTGATGCCCATCCACGTCATCTTGTCAAATACGATGTCCCTTTGATGGGCTATGAGCCACTTACGCAGAGTCATGGAGAACCTCCGGTCGTAGTCTTCACGTTTGAGGCGCCTTTCTCTGAAAATCTCGAGCACTTCTCTGATCCGTTTTCCCATCATGGACCTGGTGTAGCAGCTCCTGCCCTTATACCTTCCGCCGAGGATCGAAGCTCACGCGCTCTTCAGCATGGAAACCCGGCGTGCGATAGGGGGCCTGGTTTCGCCTGCGTCTCGATGTCTTTCTTTCCATAAATCTCTCCTTTTCCAGGAGAGCGAAGATATACCGATCATCCACGGCACGTTGAGCCTGAATCTCCTTCCGCTTTCTCAGCATGACGGGGAAAGCGAAAAGGGCGTCTCTTTTTGCCCTTATAAATTCCCTGCCCCTCCCGAGTCGCAAAAAGAAGGCAAAGGCGAACATATTATAGACCATATGGAGCAGGGATGTCCGCAATAGCAACGATGAAGGCATATTTTTCAGATAAACCCATTCAAGGTTTCTTTGCCCGTAGTAGACCGATGTTGGCGAGTCGCGCATAATACTGCTGCTGACTCCATGGTAAGCTACCGCATCGGGCACATACACACATCTGAATCCCATGAGCTGGGCACGAAAACTCAGGTCCACGTCCTCATGGAGCAAGAAAAAATCCTCGTCAAACAACCCCACGTGGTGAAGCATTTCGGTCCTGTACAGTGCCGCGGCAGCGGATGCCCCAAACACCATCTCCTCTTCACCATACTCCGAACATGATGACCATCTTCCCCGCAGATACCCAACCCCTGCCTTTGTGTACCCATCGCCCGCCCTATCGATAAAACCCTTCGCGTCATAAAAGAGCAGCTTGGAGGCGGCAAAGCCAGCCTCCGGATGGCGTTCAAGGCCGTTGACAAGGGCTTCCAGCCATTGAGGGCAAGGGAATGCGTCGTTGTTCAATAAGACGACGTAGGGCGTTGCGATCCTTCGGAGGGCGATGTTATTTGCGCGGCAAAACCCCATATTTGAGGGGAGCCTCACCAGTTCGATCCCTCGGTTGTATCTGGCCACCCATTCAGCGGAACCATCCGTGGAACCATTATCAACCACCACGACTCGGAATGACTTCCAAGTCTGTCTTGACAAGGCCTCCAAACAGATGGGCAAGACCTTCTTGCCGTTCCAATTTACTACCACGATTGTTGCGTCTGCCAAAAAAACTCCTGTACTATGAATTTCCTTTTTTAGAGCGGCGGAGCCGCGTTCTATAAAATTGCGAAGCAATTTTATAACTCGAAGTGGCGAGCGAGATGCTCCTTGAGCTCCTGGACCCGATGGTTATAGGTATGGGCCTCGAGTATTTTTCCCCTCGCTTTGCTTCCGAGTTTCCGTCGTTCTTCATCATGAGACAGGTAGTAGCGGATCAGCCGAGAAAGCCCTCTCTCATCTCGGTAGGTGATGACGCTGTCCTGAAACAGCTCCTCCAATTCGAGCACTGGGTTGGAAATAATACAGGCACCGCAAGCGGCAGCTTCAAAGGTTCGGGAATTGATACATCCCCATGGACTGCACATGGGCATGCAATCCTCCAGGACGATTTTTGTGGAGTTGTAGATCTTCGGAACCTCTTCATAGGGAACTCTCCCTTCGTGATAGGGCGAGAAGGGATGCGATAGGGCTTCCAGGCGACCCCAGAACCTGAATCGCCACGATGGATCAATGCGAAGCGTTCTGGTGATGTCTCTGGGGACATGGAAGATGTTGCCCACAAAGCACAAGTCGCTCGTGTAGCAAGGTTCCGGCTGCATTGGTTTGAACAGGTCGGTATCGACACCAATGCGAAGAATTCCCGTGGTTGCATTGGGGGAGACGAGCCCGGAGATGGCTTCGTGGCTTTTCCGGGAACTTGCCAAGACGATGTCATAGTCCCTGAGCCACGGGCGGCCCATCCAGCGATCGACCCAGTTGCGAACCCAAGCGCACGTGACCAGCCCGGGGCGTCCTTGCACCTTAGGCAGCTCGTAATCATCCATAAGGACCAAGAGCACATCCACCTCTTGTGGGATGCGATACCATTCGAGAAACGGTCTTTGGGCGAGATAGACGACGCGGTAACCCTGCCTCTCCAGCGCACTGCCCAGGCCGGTTGCAGTAAAATAATCCCCGCAGGTGGTGGCTGGATGATATTCGGTCACCGTAATGGCTATCGTCAAAGGATGCTCCGCCAGGAAGGGTCTTGAGAAAAGCTTCTCGCTCCAATAGGCGTGTTTCAAAGAAGGGTACCATCGGGAACCGAAGATGCGCCTATTATTGAGGCTGTTACTGCTTTTGACGGTTCGATATATCGCCTTTTGCGTTCCGAGCTCATGATGGATCACGAAACTCCCGCCGCTCAGCAAAACGGTATGGCCCGCCTCGGCTGCCCTGAGGCACAGGTCAACGTCCTCATAGCCGAATCTATACCCCTCGTCGAATCCGCCGATATCCCTGAATACTTGGGCCTTCCAGGCCATGCAGGCGCCGGTGACCGCGGGTTGTATGGAGGTGCTCGGCTCTAAACTCAGGGGATGGCGAAAGCGCCCCTTATGGTAAGGCCTGAAAAAGTCTCCTTCGAACCGGAAGGCGATCCCCATGTGCTGGACGGAAAAGCCGGGAAGGATCCAATCCCCGCCTTTATCGACCTCGGAGATTTCAGGATAGAGCAATGTGGCGCCCGCGCAAGCCGCGCCCGGATGGCTTTGCAGGGCCCGGATCAGTTCCGAAAGCCACCCGTAGGAAACTTCCGTATCGTTGTTGAGGAAGACCAGGAAATCTCCTCGGGCTTGCTTCGCCGCCACGTTGTTGGAGCTGGAGAAGCTAACGTTGTCATCGAGTCTGATGAGACGGAGGCCCTTCAAGGAAAAGGACCGGACAAAGGCACAGGAGCCGTCCGAGGAATCGTTGTCGATGACGATGGTCTCATAGTTAGGATAAATCGTGTAGGTGCGGATGGAAGGGAGCAGCCGCCGCAGGTGATGTTCCCCGTTTCTATTGAGAATGATGATGCTCGCCGGCGGATAGTCCCCCTTTCCGGATAACGGCTGGATATGCCGCCTCAGGAACGGCACGATATCTTCCCAGGCGCCATAGTTGAAAAGGAGCCGTTCCTGCGGGGTGGACGCGGGCCCCGTTTGCTGAAAGCCGTGCTTGGTTGCGGTAAGCTTCGGCAAAAATCTCCAAGATGCCGTCAATCCCTTTACACGGCAATACACGCATGCAATCCTTGTAAACAAGCTCGGGCTTAGATGCCTCTCCAGGTAAAGAGCAATCCTCTGTCTGATAAAGTGCCACCGCTCAATCATGGTTTTCCGTCTCCATCTGTCTCATGGAAAGAGAGGGGTGAAAAAACGCCGTGGCTTCTCTCTTTAGGGGATGCCATATCGGGCATCGACCGACAGGCCGAGGGATCAGCCAGGATCGTTCCCAGCTGCTTCATCCTTTTTTCAACCGTATGTTTCTCGGCCACTATCCTGTATCCCGCTTCAGCCTTCATTCTTCTCAACTCCGCGTGTTCCATGTAGAAGTCGATCTTCCTGTGCAATTCTCCGGCAGTGCGGTAGGTCTCCACCGCATTGCCGAAAAGCGCGACTATTTCATCCATGTGATCACTGAGGATGAACGCCTTGCAGGCCAGGGCATCGAAAATCCGGTTGTTTACGAACCCCTTCTCCCTCATGCTCTTCCAATGATCGTTCAGCACGATCAAGGAGGAAGAGTAAAGCCTTCGCGCTCGGTCATAGGGAAAGTATTTTCCCTTAATGTAGCGATCTTGAATGAAGCCTTCCCATCTCGTCCCCCAAACATGCAGATCAAATTGGGTGGGCATTAAATCCATGACTATCTTACGAAATACGTTCCTGGAATTCCCAAGAAAGAGCAGTTCACAGGAATTACATGGATCGGGGTCCGGATACATGACCTCGGTGTTGGCAAATTGCAACAAGGGATAGACAGGGATATCTACCCTCTCTTTAAGCTCATGGGCAAATATTCTGGATGCCACAAGAATCAGATCATAACGCCTTAACTCCCTGATTGAAACCCTTTCAGGATGACTTATCAACCACATCACATTCAAAGGGCCGCGCCCTGGCTTATACCGAGACAACCCTTTCAGGTGTATCACGACATCCCTGTTTCGGTCGGCAGGGTCTTTCCATTCAGGCAGGATGTGTATGCGGCAAGTATGCCCCCTTCTTTCCATCTCACGGGCCATGCCCCTGCTCAGGTGATAGTCACCCCAGAGTTCAAGTTCCTCGTAGGAGGGGACACCTATTTTGAACACAATGTCCATTTAGCCTTTCTTCTCTTTCACCTCTAAATACAACTCATTGCAACATGTTAGCATATGATTTTAAAGTTTTGCTTCAAATCTATCCATAAAAGAAACACTGAGCTGAACAGGGGGATGTCTGGGAATCCTCAACAGCTAACCACGTTCTTTAAAATGTCCCTAAACACGGGAGCCCATACAGGATAGCTGTACCTCTGGACCACAAAGGCCCTGGCCCTGGCCCCCATTTCCGTTCTGAGGGAAGGATCCCGAATGAGTCTTTCCAGGCAGTCTTTCCATTGGCCTTCATTGCCGGCCAGGAAGCCGGTTTTTCCATGCTCGACTATATCATTATTCGCCCCTACAGCAGAGGCAACCGATGGTATCCCCGCCGCCATATACAAGAGGAGCTTGAACCCCGCCTTTCCTCTGGTATACGGATTGTCCGGCAGACACATAATGCCTATGTCAAAGGAGCATATCTCCCGGTACTCTGAGTCCCTGTCCCAGGGGACAAAGTCAACCTCCACCTCCGAAAGCTGCAGGGACATGGAGGATATAATCTTTAAACGAATCGGATGGAGCTTAGCGATTTCGGACAAGACTTTCTCGATCGACCTCAGATAAGCCACATTACCCCCACCACCTGTCCAGCCGATGGTTATCCGTGAATCTGCCGAACTTTGCCTTCGGATCCCTCTAAAGGCTCCCACATCAACCGGGGTTGGGATAATATCAACAGCACCATTGATGCGTGACGCCTCCTCGGCCAAATACCTGTTGCTGACAATAATCTCCCGGCTGAGGCGAACGTTCCAATAAAATCTCTTTCTTGCTAGGTAATTTAACGCTTTGCTTTTGCCTCGAACCGAATGGGGCGGAAGCATCCATACGGCATCATCCGCGTCATAGACTATTCTGGGATTGATAAGCCACAGAACAAAGATAAATAGGGGGGGGTCATAGAAGAATTCGCTTATCAGTTCCCTTTGAACAAGGACCGCATCATAGTTGGCGGCCATCCAAATGGCCCTCGCACGCTGAAGAAAAACCAGAATAAAGTAGATGTAGTGCCCTTTTCGTCGCCAGGGTCTGAAGAATCTATTGAACACCGCCTCTGAGCTGGGGGGTGAAAGATGAATTTCGAGATCTTCTTCGGTAATATATCTCAGGTAATTGTAGACCCGGTATCTGGCGCTGGCGTTCGTTTCGGTCATGTAGGGAAGAAACAGGAACAAAGGCCTCCCTTTCCCTCGACAATAGCTCTTTGATCGCCGTTTTGAAGCCCATCGTAGCGGATTCAATATGAGCCGTACATAGAGCGCCCATAAAAGAAGTTCTGCGAACAGGATACAGCCCAAGGGAACAAAGGTAATCAGGTATAGCAGGCGCCATCTAAGGGGAAGCATCGTTTTACAGGGCTATCCTTTGTATCATTTCGGCAAATTTCCTTGCCTGTGCCTCCCGGCTAAAGACCGCGGGAGCTGGAGGCAGCAATCCTAGTTGTTTTCGAGAAAAAAGGCCAAAATATTCGCCTATCTTTTCTGCCATTTTCTCTATATTGAGCGGATCCACTATTGCTCCAAGGCCATATTCCCTAACGATTTGTGCTGAATCTCCATCCGTTGCCATAGCCATAATCGGTCTTCTTGCGGCCATGTACTCGAAGAGCTTGGATGGTAAAACCAGGGTGGGTTTCCCATCACGCACGGGTATCTCGAAGAACAAAAGGACGTGACTCCTGCACATGAGCCGGACTGCTTCCCGGTGAGAAACGTGCCCGTGAAATCTCACGACGGAACTTAACTTGAGCTCTTCCACCTTCCTTTTTATCCTGGCCTCCGCATTTCCTACAAAGTTCAGTTGGATCTTCTCTTCCATAGAGGGGTTTTCATCGAGGACCTTCCGCAAGGCCTTCAAAAAAAAGGAAGGATCACTGATATATTCACCGGTGGAGCCTACGTAGCTGAAGGTCAGGCAATCGTCCTCGAGGAAATCCATCTCGCCGAAATCATCGGGATCATATCCATTCGTGATGCGGACGAACTTGTCATTGAGCGGATTATCCTGTCTTTTGCCTCCTCTTGCATGCTCCCTGAAGGACTCAAGAGCACCCTCGCACGTGGCAACCACAAGATCGGCCTTCTGCAAAATCCTTTTCTCAATCCACCTTTCCAGCCAAATGCTGTACCGACTTTTCGTCCTCATAAATCTTGAATCGCTGGTCCACGGATCACGAAAATCGGCAATCCAGGGAATCCCGTATGATCTTTTCAGGGCCAGGCCGATGAGCTGTTGAGAATGGGGAGGACTGGTGATCATAACAACATCCGTTTGGCCCTCTTCAATAATCTCTCTGGCCTTTCGAATCGCACGGGGCACCCATGAGATAAATGAATCTATCAGCAAATTTTTTCTCCCGAATTGTCCCTCCCTTGCTCTTTTCTCGCCTGTGCTCAGGACCTCGACGCTATGGGGTATCTCCTTGAGCAAGGACTCGTCCACGAAGGAATGGTATTCAGCCCCGGAGGTCAGGACCTTCACATCTATCCCGAACTGCGGCAAATACTTGCAAAGCTTGAGGACCCTTTGAACGGCTACCCCGCCCCGGGGGGGGAAATAGTAGTAAATAAGCAGCAAATTCACTCGCTTTTCTCCTGGGCCACATTGAATGTTGATGGCCTCGTAAAGAGTCACTAACACCGACACTCCGGCGAACCCCGGATCGGGGTCCGGGGCAGGCGCCGGAGTCTATAACCTATTGAAAATACTGGTTTCCGGCTCGGCGGCCGGAATGACGAAAGAGGCAATGTTGATGGCTTCGTAAAAAGTCCCATTTCCCCTCCCCTTGTGGGAGGGGATTAAGGGGAGGGGGATCACCCTCACCTTTACCCTGTTAAATTCCCCATAGGGGGCCGCCAGAGGCGGCATTTAACAGGGCAGGCCCTCTCCCCTGCCCGCTCGTGCCTCGCAGTGGCAGGCGGGCATCCAGGGAGAGGGATTTTTCGACTTTTTACGAGACCATCAATGTTGGGTCTTGTATTTTCCGCACAGGGCTATGAGGTAGGGCGCTCGTTCACGATCTTCTTTTCGGATGACCATGTCCGACCGGCTCAGAGGCACCGCTGCGATAGGAGGCCGGGATAGCTTTTTCCTGTTTGTATTGACAGGGAACCGAATCCTCTCCTTCAGGGTAAGGGGAGGAATAATCCGGTTCACATCCCCTGTATGCGCCCTTGAAAAGGATATATCCTGCACCTGGGCCTCCCTATCCTCTCTCATACGGTTCCAAGAGAAATCTATCTTGGCCTGTATCCTGTCCTTGATCCAGCGCCTGATGAAACCCGGAAAGAAAAACCTCAAGCGAGCCGGGAAAAAGGCCTTAAAAACAAAGAACGGCATCTGCTTGAAGAAAAACTCTCTTTCATCCCTCACCAATTTCTCCATGGAGATCAGGTTTTTCCTGGTTGCCTCCACATGAGCTGCGATCTCCTCTGCCTTCTGCTGAGCCGTGTCCCTCAGCACCCCGAGCTGCCTTTCGGTATACTTGAAGAGCTCCTCATAGTAGTTGATCATGGTTGCCAGGAAGGTATACATGGCCTGCTGGTTTTCCGACTGAACAGCATATGCCGGGGAGATTTCCTGACCGAGGATATCGATCACCTCAAAGCGTTCCTTGAGTGCGAGTTCAAATTCCTCCAGGTAGAATTCCTTGATGTGAAATGGATTCTCCGTCTTCTCGAATACCCGTTTGTTAGGAGTTGACACCACGAACAGGCCATCTGGTTTCAACACCCTGTGGCATTCATTGAGATATTGGCGGTAATCCGCAACATGCTCCAGGACCTCGAAAGAGACCACCTGGTCAAATGCGTTATCTTTAAAGGGCATTGCAAGGCAATCCGCGGGAAAGAATGTCACGTTTCTCTGCGAATAATATCTCCTGCAAAACTCTATTGCCGGCAAGGAGTTATCGATCCCCGCCACATATCTCGCTCCGGACAGGGCCATGGTATGAGATCCGTAGCCGCAGCCGCATCCTGCATCAAGCACCGCGCCATCCTTTACATAGCGGCCGGCGAAGATATAGCGGGAGAGGTGCTTCACATAGAGGTCATGTAATAGGGGATCGGTTGGTACGAGGCGTTCCCCGGTAAATTCCATCTCATCCATTGCCGGGGGTTCTCCCTTTACTGTTTGTTGGTGCTCTTCAGGTTGATCCCGGTCCGAATCCTTACAACACTCCACCTGCATCATAAGGCTGGGGATATGAAAAGGAAAGGCGTAAGGCACCTTCCTGATCCTGGAAAAACCCGTGTCCTTGAGCAGCCCGAAAAGCCCTTCGAAATCGAACGCCATCCGGTGCAGGTCATACGCATCTTTACCCCTTCCATAGAGGTACTGATTGACCACTTCATGCTCTATCGTGCCCAGGGCATAGGCATTGATTATCCTTTGTAGATCGGGGACGCCTATCTTGAGCAGGCCGCCCTTTTTTATAACCCGAAAAAATTCCCTCAGGATAGTCTCGATCTCGGACCGGGAGAAATGCTCAAGGGTGCCGCAGGAGGCGATCTCATCCACGGATTCGGATCGAAACGGCAGGCCGCGCGTGATATCCGTTACAACGTCTACACCCGGGATGGCTTTGATGTCCACATTGATAGAACCCTCGCCCAGGGGGTAAGCTCCGCCGCAGATGTCCAGCCTTATCTGAGCCATGGCGCGCTACCTGCTCTCCTTTTCAATGCTGACCTTGATGGGAAGATGCAACTTACAACCGGCCAGTTTCCGGTCCGCAGGGGGCATCATCTCAAAGACGCAGGCATTGTCCCACCAATCATAGAATACGGGCCTGTCGGGGTCGTGCCCCACGGCAGCCGTCACACTGTAGCTGCCCTTCTGGAGGGGCACGTTCAATCGAAAGTTCACAGAACAGGTTTCTCCCGCCTTGAGTGCGGGCATGTCGATCCCTTCAAAAGCGGTATTGGTGCCCAAAAGCTCAATTCCATAGCTATCTCGTATGAGGATGCCTGCAACCGCCGGCCGGCATGCCTGCCTCGCAAGAAGGCGAACCCGCACCGCCACCTCCTGATTAAAGTCAACGGCTTCAACACGATTCCCTTCCCTGTCCAGGATGAGCACTTCCTCAATCCGGACTTCTTCGGAACCGATCCGGGAACCCCCCCCGGATGTGCTCTTGGAATCTCTCACCATGCTCTTGTTTCCTGCCGGCCTTGTTTTGAGACCGATTTCCCCGGCCTCTTTCTCTGAAAGAAAGGCATGGTAATAGTTGGCCACATCCTCTGCGCTGCCGCTTTTGATCACACGCCCCTTATCCAACAGGAGTGCCTCCTGGCACAGGCTCTTAATGGCCCCCATGCTGTGACTCACAAACAGGATGCTCACCCCCCTTTTTTGTATCTCCTTGAGCCGGTTGATGCACTTATGCTGAAAGGCCATATCCCCCACCGCCAGCGCTTCATCGATAATCAGGATATCAGGATCGGTATTGATGGCGCACGCAAAGGCCAGGCGGGCATACATCCCGCTGGAGTAAAGACGAAGGGGCCGTTCGAAGAAGGGACCGATGTCGGCAAATTCCTCCACCCTGGGCATCCATGATTCCAGCGTTTCTTTGGAAAAGCCCATCAAACCGCCGTATAACAGGGCATTCTGCCTGCCGGTAAAGTCCCGATTGAAGCCGGTGCCCAGCTCCAGGATGGAGGCGATGAGCCCTTGGGTCTCAACCACCCCTTTCGTGGGGGGCAAGTAGTGGCATATGATCTTCAGCAGGGTGCTCTTGCCGCTGCCGTTGACGCCCAAGATCCCCATGGTGCTTCCCTTTTTCAGGGAAAAGCTGACATCGCTCAACGCATGGAATTCCCGGTGAAATCTCCGCCCTGTGAAGGCCTCCTTTATCCGATTTACGGGCCTTCCGTAGAGCCGGTATACCTTTGATACATCCCGTGCGACAACAGCATAACCTCCCATAGGCTTCGCCATCAGAGGACCTCGGTAAACTGCCCTTTCAGCCTGCGAAAAACGTACCCCCCCATCATCAGGGCGCCGATCGTAAGGCATGAAAAAACCACAAGATCATGTACCACCACTCCCTCATTTGCAAGCAGCCCCCTTCTGTAGCCTTCTGTTATAAAATACAGGGGATTCAGAGACAAAAGGGGACGGAATTTTTCAGGAATAACGCTTGATGGATAGAGAATAGGGGTCAGATAAAACCACAACTGCAAGACCACGCCGATGGCTTGCCCGACGTCCTTCAAAAATACATTCAGTGAAGAGACGAGCCATCCCAGGCCCAGTGAAAAAAAGACCAGGCATGCCAGATACAAGGGAATGGTGAGTATAAGCAACCCCATGGTTTGCTTCACCAGGAGCAGCAAGGCCAGCAACACGGCAAACCCCATGACGTGACTGGTCACAGCGGCCCCTATCACCACCAGCACCAGGATCTCCGGTTGAAATGAGGTCTTTGTCACCAGGCTTCTGTATTTCTCGATGATGCCTGCCGAGGCTTTAACGATTTCCGAAAAGGTCATCCATGGGAGCAGCCCGCAGAAAAGCCACAGGGCGAATGGCGTGTTCCCGATACGCCGGCCGAACACCAGTGAAAAGATAAGACTGTAGACCCCCACCATCATAAGAGGAAGAATCAGCGACCAAATCACCCCTGCAGCAGAGCCCGTATACCGAGCTCTGAAATCCCGTTCGATCAGGAAAAAAAGGGGCTGCCTGCTCTGCCGGACCCGGTGCAGGAAATTCTTTATGCTGCCAATCAAAGAGGCCGATCCTCCCTATTTTTCACATTGTACGAGACAGGTCTGTCTGCGCATGGCATCCGTATATGCACTACGAGACCTTTGATTCTTTCTATCATCTTTACACTGCGGTTATTCTCTAGTGACCTGCGTAAGGATAATTAAGCTTGGAAGTAAGCCTGGAGCCCCACGGGTAAACCCGTGGTCCCTTTATCCGCCGTATCTTGGGGGCGACATCGCGCCGTAACATACCAAGCATGCGCGCATTCATCCACGGGCAAGCCCGCCGTATATGTGGCGGGCAAGCCCGTGGTCTTCTGCTAAGGCGGATAAATGATCATGGGTAGTCATGGGTGGATGACGGATGACAGAACATCAGAGCTTCAAAGGGCAGTCGCCTTCGCCAGAGAAGCCAGAGCATCAGCAAGGGAAACCCATGACAAGTTTCATTCCTTCATACACTTCAATCATCCTTTTATCTGAAAGTGTCCCTATTTTTTCTTTTAAACTTATTTTATCAACCGACTTGATCTGCGTTGTATTAACAACACAGTCCTTTGGAAGGTTCGCTTCCCCTTTTTTCAAGACAACATTTCCCGGCAATTCACCATATTTCATTGTTGATGTGATTGCCAGGACGATTACTGTATTAAGTTTGCTGTCATTTAAAACATTATCCTGAACCACAAGACCAGGCCGTCTGCCCTTTGGTTCAGATCCTTTCCCCGGCGAAAAGTCAATCCAATAAATTGAACCTTTCCTAATTACCATCCTTGACCTTCATCGTCTCCGGATTGTTCAAACCATTCGCATGTGTCAAGCTGCTCTTTTCTTATTAAATCATCCGAAAAGACCCTATTATAGGCATCTCTTAATTTCTGCTCCTTTTCATCCAGAACTTTTTCGCGGAGCACCTTTGAAATAAAACTACTCCTTGACATCCCCTTTTCTCTGCTGATTTCATCAACAATGGCTATCAGATCTTTGGGGACTGATATAGCAACCTTCTGAGTATTCATAATAATATCCTCCAATAGTATGATAATTAGAGAATACCATATTCGATTACTGAAGTCAATTGGAGATCTTTGAAAAATGCCCCTTTTTTGCCCAATCTCGGCATCAGGCTCACATTTAAAAATTTGTCAATAATGGGCTCGTGCAGGGATTGCATATATCTGGTCTTTCTGGTCTTTCTGGTCTTTCTGGTCTGTCTGGTCTATCTGGTCTTTCTGGTCTATCTGGTCTTTCTGGTCTATCTGGTCTTTCTGGTCTTTCTGGTCTTTCTGGTTTCTTTGGTATTTTCATTCATATGAGCTTTCAGAGCATTTGGAACGAATGTTATCCTTCGGAATGGAATGCAATACTTCGCGTTTAAAAGTGAGCCTAAAAATTGGAATACGGTTATAAAAACTCCTTGGGCTTGAAGTCATCCCGGTTCAGAAGTGCTGCTCCGCCCTCATCGGTCTGGGTCATCACGTATAAGCCGGCCTTCTCCGCATATCTCCCCACATCCTCTTTGACCACCAAGGCGCCGATCCCGCCCTGCACCAGTCCCATATCCGCGAGCTGCTTTCCGACCCGATCAAGTTTTGCATCGGTTCTGCGCATCTGCTCGTCGGTCTTCTTCTGAGACTCCTTTAATTCAAGGATCTGCGAATCGGTCTTCTTCTGGGACTCCTTTAATTTCAACCTTTAGGCCATCAACTGCCGGCATTTGGTCTTTATCCCTCAGCTTTAAAACAAGCCATTCTTCTATACCGTAATTAATTCCTTTCGACATTCCTCAACGCCTTTCCCGTTTGCCCATACTCCTCTAAAGCCAGGAATTTCAGCGAACCATGTGCCATCTTTCAGTTTCTTGTATTCAGCTTTTTCAAGAGCCTTTTGGCAGTATTCAGAAATCATTTTCTATCTCCTTTCTTGAAGAATTCTTTGATATGGTCTTTTAGTATGTTTGGAGAGTAGAAACGGGGGACACCCCACGGACATTCTATATTCTCCTGTCACGACCTAAAACCCTTTACATGGGTTAAAGCGTTAGGAGTATCCTCAGGTTCAGCGATTTTCAGATTGAACCGCAAAGGTTCTATTATCATCATGTCTTTATGAGTGGAAACGTTTCAAGCCCTTCTGACGTGGCGGCACGGCCAAGATTGTCGTCGAAACAGGCAAATATGAAATCTTCCGGAAACCTCTCATGGATCACTATCGCCGATGCAAGATGGATTGCGTCAAAACCTCTCAGTTGATATCTTTCAACCACACGATCGATGTATCCATTGAGTGCATCGTTAATCTCCACACGTATAAAGCTCTCCCAGTCCCTGTGAAATGCGTCCACTGTTTTCCTGATCAATGCCTCCTCAAGACCCGCTTCGCGTTTTTTCCAATACATGGAAGCCATCGTTTCCGCATAAGCGACGAAGGATGTAACGATTTGTGCGGCCGATTTCCATCTGAAAATGACATCATCGGAATAAGGCTCCAGGAAGTATCGCTTTACCAGTGCACTCGTATCAAGGTACAGAATCATCAGTCGATCACCGCCGGTCCTCGATCACCATTTCTGAAACAGGTTTTCCCGGGATTCCTACCGCCGAGATACGCTCTTTCCGGATGCTCCTGTTCGGCAACGTGACCAGCCCTATCTGAACCAAGGGCGCTAATGCTGCTCGGACGGACTTATCCCCATGGTTTTCCTTCACGAGACGGGCAATTGGCCTTCCCCTTTCAGTGATCAAAATCTCTTCCCCTGCTTTTACCCGGGCTAAAAGCCGGCTCAAGTTGTTCTTCACCTCCTTTATCCCAGCGCTGATCATGATGGTCCTCCTTTTGGTAGCTACTTTTTTTGATATAGTAGCTACTACAAATTTTGCAGTCAAGCAAAAAAGTGACGCGGTAAAGAGGTAATCGCTGCCCCGTCTGTCTTAAGCATTGAGAGCGTTATGAGCGTTAAGAACGTTGAGAGTGTTGGGAGCGTTTCTCCCTCCGGGGCCGCTTCCAGCCCGTAGGCTTCCAGGCCGGAGGGTAGGCCCCTGGAGGCCGGTTCACCGATTCTCAGGGATGGTCTATTTGGCCACCATGAAATACCGGGTGCTTCCATTTGATACCTCTTATATCGGATTTTGTGTGTCAACGACGTGTGTCAAAAGGACAGCTTAGCTGGAAGGTTTAATCAAAAGACCCTGACCTGTAGGAAGCGACGCAATTTTTAACTTTTTAGCCTCAACAGCGGCATCCATAGCCAATTTTTGCGACTGACATCCTCGATAGGCATAATCATCAAGCAAAATAAAAGCTCCTGGAACTAATCGACTCCAGAAAAAGTTAAAGGCGGCTACTTCAGGTACTGAGCAGTTCATGTCTAGATGCAAATAAGCTATTTTCTTAGTCTTCACGAGATGTAACGTTTCGGGAATAGGGCCTGGGATTATGCAGACATTTTGCCATTGAGAAAAATTAATTCGCACCGGCTCGATGCTATTTACATAAAAGCCAGTCCCCAACCGCTTTTCGCTTCTTTTCAATGCGCCCGCTTTAGCCTCTTCATCAGATATGTAGCGCTCATCTAAACCATAAAAAGTATCGAGAAGATAAAAGGTCTTGCCAAGGGAATCCCAATTCAAATACTCCATAATAGCTGAACTCAAAAATCCCCAGTTTACCCCACATTCCACAAAATCACCATCGAGCTTACTGGCAGAATAAGAAGCCCATAGCCCTATGTGGACACGCCAATGCCATTCATAATCATGGTCTGTAATTATTCCTCTTTGATAGGCTCGTTGGAAAAAAGGATCATCCATAAAATCGTGGTTGTGAAAACTCACTAAACCATCTTGGCAATAAACTCCTTTTATCAGTCTATTGAGTATATTTCTCGCTACTTTTACAAATTTGAGCAAAAATTTCATTTTCATATTTATACTCTATCATAATATCATGACTAGACACAACCTATCTCTAACTGGATTTTCACTACGTTATTAGGGCAAGAGGGGAAGTTGTAGTTGAGGCTGTATCCAAGTGGCTTTCACATAGAGACCATGGCGTAAATGACTTAAAATGTCTTATGTTAAACAAACCGTCATCTCTGCTTTAAAGGTCGAGCAAAACTGCGTTTGTAAGCATGTTGTATGTTTTCAAATAAATATATTAGAGTATGCCTTTTTTTGATAAAAAGATTGACCAACGGTTGTACGAGCCATGGCGCAATCATATTCATCAAGATAATCGTTTTCAGCAGGCCGGACTCAATATGAGCATGAAAAAAATTTTTTAAGGGTATTCTGGCCTCCTCAGCCATTTTGTTGTCCCGCCTACTGATATACGACAATGACGAATATACAAGGCTCTTCCTTAATCGGCCCAGCAATACCTGCCGGGCCTCTTTTTTTTGCGTCTCCGACAATGACGGGTAGCTTTCGATGCGTTCAATAACTTCAAGGAAACACGGCCATATCCATTCTAACCATGCTACAGAGCTATACCCGGACGGATTATCGGTGAAAACCGCGCCGGGCTTCTCCGAGATCACAATTGGATACTGTGCCCCAATACGCATCAGATACTCAATATCGTTTAGTAAACAAGGAATATCAAGAAGCGGCCCGATCCGATCAACAACCTCCGTTCTGAAAACAATGCTGGTCCATGTCAAGGTCATCCAATCTTTCAGCATTACATTAAAGCTTTGGGGAGGCTCATAATAGCCAGCCAGATTTTTGTTAATTGACGGTTTTCTAATAATTTTTTTACCCTCTGAATCCGCGACAAAGCATCCTAAAGCCACAAACCCGCTATCAGGGTACCGGGCAATCGCTTTCATGGCGTTTTCATAAAAATCAGGTAAAAAATAATCATCGTCAGATAAGATCGAAAAAAAAGGGGTATCAACACGGCTTAATCCAAATAAAAAATTGTTTATTCCCCCAATATTATGGGAATGACGATGATACACGACCCTCGAATCTCTTTTTTGAAATTCACGAGCCACGGATTCGGTATCGTCCTGGGACGCATTGTCAAAAATACAGACTTTAATAAGAGGATATGTTTGATTCAAAACGCTCTGAATTGCTTTTTTCAGCAGGCCGGAACGATTGCGGGTGGGGATTATGGTTGAAATTACCTGTTGTTCATCGTTCATAAATTATCTTTCACGCATTTCAGATATCCGTCCGGGGCTACGGTGATCAGCAACTTGTACTCTATCTCTTTATCAATCACAAAGCGGTCGGTTGTTTTCAAATATTCCCAAACGGCGGTTTTGGGGTTGTTGCCGGGGCCCCAAGGGCGGTCGGGGAAAGCATCGGGGGGCATGTCTTCGATGACGGTATCAAAGACCATGCAATAGCTGCTGGGTGTGACCAGTGGCGCGTAGGCTTGAAGTTCGGCCAGCACATGGTCATGGGTATGCATAGAATCGAGGCAAACAAGAACCTGTTTGTAATCTTTGGCAATGTCGTGAACCTGTTGAATCACATCTGCCGCAATGGAAGAACCTTCAATCATTTGAATACGGTGGTACAAGGAATGGGCCTCAATGGCTGTTCGGTTGTGCTTGCGGATTTCGATATCAATTCCCAAGACCTTTCTTTTGGACTCCCTGACATTAATCGTTTCCTCCCCCGCTTCAATAGCCTCGGCTATATCCAGAAGCGCCAGCATGGAGGCACTGAAGATCATCGATCCGCCGTGGGCGATTCCGGTTTCAATAATCAGGTCAGGTTTTACCTGCCAGATTATCTCCTGCATGGCGATGATGTCTTGAGGGTATTGTATGATAGGGCGGGATAGCCATTCGTAGTTGTAGGAGTATTTTACAGATATGGTATGGAAAAAAAATTCCCGGGCGCTTTCTCTCAGCTGTGTATTGTTTCGGTTTTCGGTCAATCTATCGCTGACTTCATCTTTGAAGCTCATCGTTATCCACCATATAGTATTGAAAACTTTGACCGGCATACCCCCTTATTTCAGCAAGGTAATTGGAATTCATAACAAAAATGAAATCGCCTCTGTCCATCATTCCTAAGGCCGTTTCCGGGGCCAATACCAAAAGTCCAGTTGCAGGGAGGAACTTCCCTTGTTTAGCTGGGTTGATGTCTATCACTAAATCAGGCAGGAAACCCTGATAAGACAAAAAAAGTGAGAACAGAACGCCTTTCGATGCTCCCCCCCAAACTGCTGCCTTGCGGTTCCGCTTCGCTTTTAGAATATCTACTGCTTCTGATATCCCCCTCTGGAAATCGCTTGGGAAGGAAAAGCAATCTATATCATTTCTCTTTGGGCGTCTAAGACTGGCCAAGTCCGCTACAATATAAATGTACTGGCCGCCAAAGAGCTTCCCCTTCCTTAAAACTTTCCCGAACATAGCATCAAGATCAGTCAAACGGAAATAGTTGACGTGTTCATAGTAGACGTCGAACCATGCTCTTTTATCAGCTATCCATTCAAGGCAGGGAACTTCTATATAAATAATTCCACAGTTTTGATTTGACTCAGCAATGGAAATAAGAAATTTGAAGGGGTCAGGGATATGTTCAAGGATATGGCGCAGAACAAAGCCTTCTGCTCTCATACCCGGCATAGAAAAAAACTCGGACTTGATGACATAGGGAGAATCGCCTTCGTAGGCCGGGTCAACACCGACAACAGAAAATCCCTTGGCCCGGAGGAATTCGAGAAACCACCCTTTGCCGCAACCGATTTCGACAATCGCTTTGCCTTGAAAAAAAGGATAAACGATTTCAGCTACTTTCTCAAGGTGATGCTGGAATGCCCGAGAGTAAGCCTGCTCATTTTGGTAGCTCTGGTCGTATACCAAAAGGCCTGGATCGTAATCAGCATTATAAACCAGACCTGTTTGTTCATCCTGAATCAACCTTACGGAACCCCGCGGACAGCCTTTCGCTGTCTCAGGACTTTCGAACATCCTATTCTGTTGAACAGGAAGGCCCTCGACTTGGTATAAAGGCGTATCTTGCATGTCATTTCATCAAGTTTGTTAGGCGTGCCGCGTCACCCCAAAATGCCATAGGTTCATAATCGGGATACGGGTAATGACCTAAATTTAGATGGATCTTCCATCCATATTCGTGTATCCATTGTTCCACCAATCTCCTCACAGAGATTGGCTTACCGGCACAAACATTGACCACACCTGCCGACATCTTGCATGCCGCCAAGCTAACAATGTAGTCTGCAACCTGTTCCACAGACAAATAATCCCTCAGTTGCTCCCCCCCGGACATATTGAAGACATCATCACCTCGTTTTACTGCTGCCTTCAGTTGCGAATATAATGAACTTGCTGGTTGGCCTTCTCCATATATATAGAAAAGGCGGCACCAAGTCAGCTCGAAGGCCTTTCTCCTTTGAAGATACTCTAATTGCATTCTCAAAATGTCCTTGGCAAAACCATAGGGGGTGACCGGCAACGCAGGAAGATCCTCAGAAAGAGATCCACTTTGCATACCGTACTCAAAACACGTTCCGGTAACAAGTAGAGAGGGGAGGCCAGCCTCTACAAGGGCTTTGAGAAAGGCATAGTGACAAGGAACCTCATGTTCAAAGTGGTGAAGGGAGCCGTAGTTAGGCAAGCCATCCCAAGCCAAATGAATAACCACCTCTGGACTGCCAAGTGTTAAATAAGCATCCTCTGGGGCTTTAGAAATATCCATCTCCACTCCCCTGGTTACACCCTTAAGCCCATCTAACTTCTTGAGATCCCTTGCTATCGCTATGACCTCATATCCGTCGTCATATAGTTTAGAAACAACATGCCGGCCGATAAATCCCGTCGCCCCAGTGACCAGAGCCCTTTTCATGAGAATATCTCCAAGTGCGGTACCGCCGTTACGAAGTGCCCGCCCCAATCACGGATCAGTTTTTGCTGTTCCATCACCTCGTCGGCAATATTCCATGGCAGAATCACCACCCAGTCGGGATGATGCTCGCTCAAGGCAGACGGCGGCAGGATGGAAATGTGGCTTCCAGGCAGAAATTTACCCTGCTTTGAAAGTGAAGCGTCACACACAAATTGGATAAGGTCGGGCTTTATCCCGGCATAGTTCAGCAGGGTATTGCCCTTCGCCGCCGCCCCATATCCGGCGACAGTCTTGCCCTGATGTTTCTGTTCTATTAAAAACATCAACAAGTCGTCTTTTATTTTGTTCGCTCTATCTTGAAACGATTGATAAATGGTTATATCCTGCAAACCTTTCTGTTTCTCTTCTTCCAGAAGAGCAGTCACAGCTGGTTGCACAGGGATAAGGTCTTCTGCATGGCACCCATACACTCGCAAACTGCCGCCATGAGTAGGTAATTTCTCTACATCCCACACCCGAAGCCCTGATTTTTTAAAAATTCGGTTTACCGTATAAAGCGAAAGATAAGAAAAATGCTCATGGTAAATGGTATCAAACTGGCACTTAGCAATCAAATTCATCAGGTAGGGAAATTCAAGGGTTATCGTTCCACGGGGTTTTAAGGTGTTTTTCAAGCCCGCAGTAAAATCGTTGATATTCGGCACATGAGCATAAACATTGTTGCCGACAATTAAATCCGCCTGCCTGTTTTCCGCGGCCAGCCGCATCCCAACAGCTTTACCGAAAAACTCCCGCAGCACCGGTATGCCGAGCCGTTCGGCTGCGTCGGCAGTGCCTGCCGTGGGCTCAATGCCAAGGCAGGGAATCCCGGCAGCAACAAAATTTTTCAAGAGGTATCCGTCGTTTGACGCCACTTCAACAACAAAACTGTGTTCATCAAGCCCAAGTCGTTCAGTGACCGTGCGGTAGTAATTCGCCGCATGATCCAGCCAGGTGGCGGACGTGGAGGAAAAATAAGAATAGTCATCGGTGAACAGCTCATCAGCCTTGAAGAAATCCTCTGTTTGCGCCAGCCAGCATTTTTCGCAGACCATCACCCTCAGAGGAAACCATTTCTCCGGCCTGTGCAAGGTGACTTCCATCAGGTAGGCATTGGACGGTGGGGCGCTTCCAAGATCGATCATGGTTAATGAAACATCCGCGCCACAGTGGCGGCATTTCATAATGGAATTCCTTTAAAACTATCTGAAAGCAATGGATGCGAGGCATCCCTTTGGGATATACCGGTAACACGATGAGGCCACGATATTTGGACGGCGGGATCGTTATAGCGGATGCCTCCTTCGGCTTCGGGTTGATAGACCGCAGTATGGAGATAAATCAGCTCGCAGTTTTCAGTTAATGTCTGAAAACCATGAGCGTAACCCTCAGGAATGAGTAAACTCCTGCGGTTTGCGCCGGAAAGGATCTCGCTGTGCCATTGCAGAAAGGTTGGAGAATCCCGCCGGAGATCAACCGCTACATCAAACACTTCCCCGTTTATACATGTTACCAGCTTTGCCTCTGCATGCGGGTAATACTGAAAATGAAGACCGCGTAGCGCGCCTTTCATTTTTATGTAGGTGTGATTGATTTGAATGATCGGTTTATCAAAGCCTGCCTCTCGAAACTCCTCCGCGCAGTAAATGCGGGATAAAAACCCTCGATGGTCCTCTATCGCCTTTCGCTTCACTACCAACAGAAAAGGCAAGGTCGTTGGAATGAACTCAAATCGTTCCATCATTAAAAAACGATATTACAAACATTCACTCAATTGAAACGTTGAAAATCAATGATCCCTGAATGATTCGTACTCTTCTATCTGCTTCAGGCAGACTTTCCTTAAATCCGCGCCGTCCCGGTAGGCCGCTGTCCACTGTACGATGGAATCGAGAGCCGAATCGAGGTTCCACACAGGGCGCCAGCCAAGCAGCATCCCGGCCTTGCTGGAATCGAGCTTCAGATAGTTCGCCTCGTGGGGACGCTCCCCGGCATCGATGACGTATGAAGCCCCGTTCCCCCATTTTTCGCACAGTTTTGCAACTACCCACGACACATCACGGGCATCCTGATCGTCCGGCCCAAAATTCCAGGCCTCGGCAAACCGCTCCCCGTCCTGAACCAACCGCCTGGCCAGAAGCAGATATCCGTAAAGCGGCTCCAATACATGCTGCCAGGGCCTGATGGAATCGGGGTTTCGAAGATGCACCGATTCGCCTTTTAAAAATGCGCGGATGCAATCCGGAATCAGGCGATCCTTGCCCCAGTCACCCCCACCGATGACATTTCCGGCCCGGGCTGTGGCAAGGAAGGTTTCGAGAACGGCCGGCCGAGGGAGTGAAGGGTTGAAAAAAGAGGTTCGGTAGGCAGCGGTGATGAGATCGGAACAGGCTTTGCTGCATGAATAGGGATCGTAACCGCCGAGCGGCTCATATTCCCGGTAGCCCCACGCCCACTCCTGATTTGCATACACCTTGTCCGTCGTTACATTGATGACGGCCCTGACACTTTCACAGTTTCGAACAGATTCCAACAGATTAACCGTTCCCATAACATTAATGGCAAAGGTCTCCGCCGGGTTTCTATAGGAGTCCCGCACCAGCGACTGCGCCGCCATATGGATGATAATCTCGGGCTTAGCATCGAGCATGGCCTTGCGCAGTGCATCCAAGTGCCGTATATCGGCGATGATGGAGTGGACCAGCTCATTGACGCGGCACAATTCAAACAGGCTTGGATTCGTGGGTGGAGAAAGGGCGTAGCCCGTAACCGTGGCACCCATTCGCTGAAGCCATAGGCAGAGCCACGAACCTTTGAACCCTGTATGGCCGGTTATAAAAACCCTCTGTCCCCGGTAAAAATCGGCCAAGGATTGCATAGATTGAGGAGTTTTGTGCATCATGTTTTCGTGGATTCCTGCATCACGGCTTTACCGCAAAACAGTCATTATCGAGGCTTTCTCTCATGTGCTACTCTTCCCAGACCTTCCAAGGGGCTGGACCGCTTTGCCAGAGTTCCTCCAATTTTATCTTATCCCGCAGCGTGTCCATAGCATACCAAAATCCCGTGTGCCTGAAGGCGCATAGTTGCCCATCTTTGGCAAGGCCTTCAAGAGGCGCTCGTTCCCAGATGGTGGAATCGCCCTCGATATAATCCAGAACCTTCGGAGAAAGTACAAAAAACCCGCCGTTGATCCATCCGCCGTCACCCTTCGGCTTTTCCTCGAAACGCCGAATCAATAATCCCTCCATATCAAGGGACCCGTAGCGCCCGGGCGGCTGAATCGCCGTCATAGTTGCCAGGCAGCTATGTTTCCGGTGAAATTCCACCAGACGCTGGATGTTCAAATCGCTGAGGCCGTCACCATAGGTGAAACAGAAATCCTCATCGCCGAGATAAGAGGCAACACGCTTAAGACGTCCACCGGTCATGGTTGCCTCGCCTGTATCCACCAAAGTCACGCGCCAGGGTTCGCAATAATTGGTGTGAATTTCCATTGCGTTATTGTGCAAATCAAAGGTCACATCAGTCATGTGCAGAAAATAATTAGCGAAATACTCCTTGACCATATATCCTTTATATCCCAGACAAACAATGAAATCATTGATGCCGTAGGCCGAATAGATTTTCATGATGTGCCAAAGAACAGGCCTGCCGCCGATCTCGATCATCGGTTTAGGCCTTAAATGGGATTCTTCACTCATGCGAGTGCCGAGACCTCCGGCAAGAATAACGGTTTTCATAAAATTCCTCTTCCTCTATAAGCGTCCTGGATTGAAAAGTTCGTCTTTCGTTAAGACATCCAATTTGATATCAACTGTTTTCATTAACCGTTATTACTTCATCTAGATATGTCAGCCATTTTTTAGGTAAAATGCCTAAATTGTCCCGATTTTCCCTAAGATCCTCATAGAGCGCAACGATCTCTTCACACAAACCATTAATGGCCTCAAATTCTGTGTCAGCGTAAGCAAAGGCTTCGATATCATCAAGTGATGCAATAATGATATCTTCATCCCTTTCAATTGTAATATATATGGGTGTTTTTAAACTATAGCCTGATTTTTTCAAGGAATTTAACGGCACAATTCGAAAGCGGCCTTCAACCGCCTTGATGAGATTCTTTGAGAAATTTTTGTATTGTTCTTCTGTTAAAATCTCTGTTCGCATGATTACACCCAAATCTTAAAATACGGAAAGCAAATTGATGAATTCATTTCTAGGTATTCCTACTTGATCTATAATAGCGCTGAGATTTTTTACAGCTTCATCAAAAGAATCACCGCAACTTGCTACTCCCATTACTTCTTGTCTTCGAGGTCTCTCATTCCCAGCTTGATCACCATGTCGCTGATCATCTTCTCCAGCCGGTTTGCTCTTGTATAAATCCGGTAAACAACAAAGAAAATAAATACAAAAGAAATCGCAAAAAATGCCGTCAATCCGGTACTATCTTCACCAATTGCCCTGTTAATTCTATCTATCATGATCGGATAAAGTGAAAGCACGATAATCCCAAGCCAGGCAATCACCCAAAATAAAAACACCGTTAGGCCTATAGTTCTTTTTTTGTAATCTAAATAAACTTTTGAAATTACGATTACTCCAAGCAAAATCGCTATGATCCTTGCAATTATAGTCATCTTCTCTTCCCAATTTTCAATGAGATCAATCTGGTAAAAATATCAGCCGCATTAAAAACATTCTGTCCCTTTCCCTTGGAATATTCCGTGTAGACCGTCTTGATCGGAACCTCCTGAAATTTTAACTTATGACGGCGCACTTCTCCGATAATCTCCGAACAAACTTCGTAACTGATTGAATCAATGCGAATTTTATTAATCGCCTCTTTTGAAAATGCCTTCATCCCAGATTGTGAATCTGTCACCTGAATATGAAAGAAAAGAAAAGTCAGAATATTCATCATCCAGTTGCCGAACACCTTTACAAACGGCATCCCTTTGCTGTTCAGCATCCTTGTGCCAAGCGTAATATCCGCCTTTTTTGTCGCAATCGGAGCAATCAGATTGCCTATATCCGCCCCGCTATGCTGTCCATCCGCATCCATGGTGAGAACTATGTCGGCATCAAGCTTTTTCGCCGCCTCAATGCCGAGCCTTGTGGCTGATCCGACTCCCATATTAATAATATTCCGTAGTACATAGTCGGCTCGCCTTGAAGCGACACGATAGGTATCGTCGCTTGATCCGTCATCAACCACAATCGAGATTATCTCATTGATTTTTGGAAGCTTTCTCGGCAACGACGCAATCACTTTATCAATCATTCCGGCCTCATTAAAGGCCGGAATGACAATTGCAAGTTTCATGATCGGCTCACTAAATTATAAATAGCTATTCAGGTCGATAGGCTGAAGACTGAAGGTTATTTCGTTTGCAGTCATCAGGTTGCCCATAAAAGCCGTTCGATTTCACTCACGGCCCTGAGTCCTTCGACCTTGCTTAGGACCGTGAGCCTGTCGAAAGGCTTGTCGAAGGGCCTTCAGCCTTCAGTCTATATACCTGAGCAAGTACCATTATAGATATCCTATCACAGAAATATACGAAAATACACTTTTCGTGCAGGGTCATGGCACACAATGTTTCGAAGGGGATGACAAGAGGCGCCTTGTCTCACGCCAGATGAACTGGAAAAACCCGCTATGAGACCGATACTAGCACGTCATAATAGCTATTTGTCCTTATCCTCCATAATCTTCCGGTAATCCGGGGTGCCCCGGATATTATCCAGATCCTTGTCCGCCTTTATCGTATCCCAGTTATTGAAACCCGCGTCAACCGCCCTCCTGAGCCACCGTGCCGATTCCTCTATTTTTCCCTCCCGGGCATATGCGCGGGAGATATGATAGGAGGCCTGGGCCTTCAGAGCAGGTTCCTGGTCCATGGCCTCCTTAAAGTGCTTGACTGCCCCGGTAAATTCGCCGCTGCCGTAAAGGGCAAAAGCAAGATTATAGTGCGCCATGTGGTTCTTCGGCTGCATCTTCAGCAATTCCCGATACTGATGCACCGCTTCCTCCACCCTACCCTGCTTGAAAAAAGTTGAGCCCAAATTATAGCGCGCCCTTGTGTATGTGGGTTCTATCCGGACAGCCTCGCTGAACTGCACAATCGCCCCCTCAAGATCACCCTTCATCTCGAGGATAACCCCGAGGTTGTTGCGCGCCACCTCATCCTCGGGATTTATCCGGACCGCCTCGCGAAGATGCTCGAGGGCGCTATCCTGATAACCCTGGCGGCTCAGGATAATACCAAGGTTGATGTGCGCCTTCATTTTTTTTGGATTTATCCGAAGCGCCTCGTAATAATGTTGTTTCGCACCGTTAAGGTCTTTCTGCTTCGCGAGAACGTTCGCCAGGTGAAAGTGCGCATCGGCATAGCCGGGATCTATCTGCAGCGCTCGGCGATAAGAAGAGATCGCACCTTTCGTATCTCCCTGTTTTTCGCATATGAGCCCCATGTTATGGTGTATTGCAGCACTGTCCGGATTGGAACGAAGAACTTGTGTATAGAGCCGCACAGCTTCTTCCTTGCGCCCCCTAGCAGCTAGGGCATTCCCCAGGTTGAGGGCCGCCCTCGGGTTTCTCGGCGATTTTTTCAAAACATCCGCCCACAGGGTCAGGCCGTCCTTCCACACCTGGTTCCTTACGTAGGTTGCGACCCCCAGCGACACAATAATGGATGCACAGATGATGACGGCAAAAAATCGCCTCTTCGGGAAAAACCGGAACGGTATCCAGGCAGTGAGAAGCGAGAAACCGAAGAGGGGAAGGTACAGCCTGTGCTCGAAAAGGGCGTCGCTGATGGGGATGATGCTCGACTCAACACTGAGTGTTACAAAGAACCAGAAAAGAGCGAAGGTAAAGAGGGGATAGCGCCTCCGCTGCCATACCGCCAGTATCCCGAGCCCCGCCAGAAACGCGAAGGCAAGAGGGGTAAGGCCGTCAAAAAAACCCGTGCTGAAGGGATAGTAGTAGTCCAGGTTCTGTCCTACTGGGAAAACGATCAAACGCAAATAGACAACGAGGACATTGAACTGGGTGCACAGGTAACTCCACCGGCTCACCAGTTTTGTCTCACGAGATAGACGGGAAACATCTTCCAGCATATCCCCGATTCCGCCGCCCCCGAATAGGCCCATGGCATACAGGATAAACACCAGGAACAGGGCAAAGGCCGGCGCCGCCCACAGGAGCCTGTGTACCCATTTCCTCCGAGAGCCGCCGAGAAAAAGGACCTCCACAAGAACGATGGCGAGAGGAAGGCTTGCTGCGCTCTGCTTGCTTAGAAAGGCCAGAACGCCGAACAGAAACGAGAGGAAGAAAAATAAAGGCTGAAGGCTGAAGGCTGAAGCGGAAAGGCCCTGGGATG
>Ga0315545_1000967_pt1 | contig 29483 bp, 29 predicted proteins | sample SalMarSW160210MG_FD_203096 | JGI IMG/M metagenome (GOLD analysis project Ga0315545, IMG submission 203096) | Salt marsh sediment microbial communities from the Plum Island Ecosystem LTER, Massachusetts, United States - Salt Marsh Sediment SW1602-10 ...
TCGATCCGTGGGCAGCCGTCGTCATCGGCGGGATCGCCGGTGCACTCGTGATCGTGGTTGCGGAGTACCTCGAGCGCCGGTGGCGCCTCGACGACCCCGTCTGGGCGGTCGCCTGCCACGGTGGCGGGGGAATCTGGGGCCTGCTGTCGGTCGGCATCTTCGCCAACGGCACCTACGGCGGGGTTTCGGGGCTCATCGACGGTGGAGGAGGGCAGATTCTCGCCCAGCTCGTCAGTGTCGTTGTGGTTGTTGCCTGGACCGCGGTCACCTCGGCGATCGTCTTCGGGTTCATCAAGGCGACGATCGGTCTGAGGGTATCGGAAGCCGACGAGGAAACGGGCCTGGATGCCAGCGAGTTCGCTCAGCTCGGTTATGTCGGGTGAGAAGAGTCATGCAAGACGGCGATGCGATGAAAGGGGTCGGAACATGGGTTTCCTAGCACTGGGAGCTTTCGTGGCGATGTTCGTGGTATTCGTGGTGCTGCCCAAGCGGCTCATCCAGCGAGAAGAAGAGGACTGAGGCCTCGGCTTTCCCCGGGCGGCCGGGACGGCGGTTGAGGGCGTGGGCGGTCGCTGGGATACGGGATCTTCGGCTCCAGCCGGACACGGCATCGCGTTCGGTCGTGAACGCCGCAGCACCTCGGTTCGCCGATTCCGGTCTCATCTGCCGTATTCTCGTGACTCCGAGACGGTCACTGCTGTGAGGAGCCGTGCTTCGGCTGGGCTTCCGGCCGGCCGGGCCGATTCGCAGTCGCCCAAGAGGTCGAGTGGAGATCTCCCCGGCCTCGGCAGTACCGTTGCCTCGAGCGGGGTGAGCAGTATGCGGCAGTGGTCACCGGGCTCCGGGGTTCGTCGGCCGGTCGTGGCCGGATCGTTCTATCCGGCAGAGCCGGCGCGGCTCGAATCGCTGGTGCGGCGTCTGCTGGCGGCCGCACCTACCACGACCACGGTGATCCGGCCGCGGCTCTTGATCGTCCCTCATGCCGGCTACGTCTACTCGGGATCAGTGGCGGCCGCTGCCTATGCCGTGGTGCAGGCGACCCCCGGCGGGATCGAGCGCGTGCTGGTGCTCGGTCCTTCGCACTTCGTCGGTTTCGCAGGCCTCGCCACCGCGGGGATCGGGGCCTTCGCTACGCCTCTCGGTGAGGTGCCGGTGGATCCCGAGCTGAGTGCGCGTATCGAAGCGATTCGGCGGGTCCGTCGCGGCAGCGAAGCCCACGACCGGGAGCACAGCCTCGAAGTGCAGCTCCCGTTCCTCCAAGTGGTGTTGCCGGGAACGACAGTCGTCCCGGTTCTCACCGGAGACGCCGATCCGGTTCCGGCAGCCGCCGTGGTCGATGAGGCGCTGTGCTCGGAGGACGCGATCGTCGTCGTCAGCTCGGATCTCTCCCACTACCTCGACATCGCGGCCGCGCGCAAGGCTGATGCCCGCACCGCGGAAGCCATCGAGCGACTCCAGCCGGATGCGATCGATCCACCGGATGCCTGTGGAGGAACCGCGATTCGCGGCGCGTTGGCGGTGGCTCGCCGGCGCGGGTGGAGTTGTCGCCTGCTCGATCTCCGCAACTCGGGCGACACCGCGGGGTCACCCGAGCGGGTGGTGGGCTATGGGGCGTTCGTGCTCGGACCGGTGGAGTGACCGGAGCACTCTGGGGCGCTTACTCTGCGGACTCCTCATCGGAGTCGGGGAGGGCCGCGATCTGATTGGCGACGTGCACCGGGCGCCGGCGGCCGTCCCATGTGCCGGGCCGATTCTCGAAGACGCCTGAGCAAGGCGTGGCGCATCCGCTGCACCGTCCCCATGGGTCGAGGCCCCATCGCCCCAGCCGGTATTCATCGCGTTCGATCAGAGCGGCACCACAGGCGTGACACCATGTGGTCTGTCCCTCGGGATCGTGCACGTTGCCGACGTACACGTACCTCAAGCCATTGTGGTGGGCGATATCCCTGGCGCGCCGCAGCGTTTCTGGCGGCGTCGGGGGGACATCGAGCATCTTGAAGGCAGGGTGGAAGGCGGAGAAGTGCAGGGGCACCCGGGGGCCGAGGTTCGTTGCGAGCCACCGGGTCAAGCGGTCGAGGTCGGCATCGGCGTCGTTGAGGTCGGGGATGAGGAGGTTGGTGATCTCGAGCCACACATCGGTCTCTTCGTGGAGGTACCGGAGTGTGTCCAGCACCGGTTCGAGGCGTCCGCCGCAGTAGTGCCGGTAGAAGTCATCGTCGAAGGCCTTGAGATCGATGTTGGTGGCATCGATGTGCCTGAAGAACTCGGCACGGGGTGCAGGATTGACGTAGCCGGCAGTGACGGCAACGGTGCGGATGCCGAGCTCGTGGCACGCCTCGGCGACGTCGATCGCGTACTCGTGGAAGATCACCGGGTCGTTGTAGGTGAACGCGACGCTGCGACAACCGAGATCCCGGGCGACCCGCGCAATCTGTTCCGGGGTGGCGCTGTCGGCCAGCACGTCGTCCTGGCGGGCCTTGGAGATGTCCCAGTTCTGGCAGAAACGGCAGGCGAGATTGCATCCCGCCGTGCCAAAGGACAGCACCGGAGTGCCCGGGAGGAAGTGATAGAGCGGCTTCTTCTCGATCGGGTCGACGCAGAATCCGCTCGATCGCCCATAGGTGGTCAGCACGATCTGGTCGCTGCGCCGGGCGCGCACATAGCACAAGCCACGTTGTCCCTCCCGCAGCTTGCACTCTCGGGGGCAGAGATCGCATTGCGCCCGGCCGTCGTGCCGCCGATGCCAGTGCGTGGTCGGAACGGTGGGTCCCGCCGAAGTGTCCGCCATCAGCCTGGGCCTCCTCCTGACACTCCACGATATGCTCGCTCGGCGGAGGCCGCCAACACGCCCGATGGTGGATATGGCCGCCGGCGTTGCCCACGGGACCCTCTTCGTGCACTTCCCAACCCGTGACGATCTCATCGCCGCCGTGATCGAGGAATCCGGCCAGCGTATCGCCGCCCGCATCCACGACCTCGCCAGAGCCGGAACGACCGTCCATGAGATCCTGGTGGCACACCTCGAGGGATTGGCCGAATACGAGGCCTTCTACGCTCGCTTGGTGATGGAGGGGCCACTGCTCCCTCCCCACGCGCAGGCCACGCTGCTGGGAATCCAATCGGCGATCTCGTGGCTGCTGGCGGGAGTCGCCGAACACGAGATGGCCGTGGGCGCCATCCGACCCATGCCGACTCACCTGCTGTTCAACACGTGGCTGGGATTGGTGCACCACTACGTCTGCAATCGCGAGCTGTTCGCTCCGGGTGGGTCGGTACTGGAACGCTGGGGCCCGGTTCTGATAGATCACTACGAGGCGCTGCTGCGCCCCGGATGCAAGGGAGGCGAGCAATGACGACGAGAGAGGAGGCACGTGAAGGCATGACCGCCTTCATGGTGCGGAGTCAGGGGATCGACGAGGCCGCCGCCCGCAAGGCGGTGGACGAGATGATGGCGAAGCTGCCCGCCTGGGCGGAGAGCTGATACTCCCGCCGCCATGAGCGGCGGACTCTCGCGGTGACGATGCCGTAGCCTGTCGCCATGCGAGAGGGTCACATCGTCCTCATCGGTGAGATGGGATCCGGCAAGACGACCGTGGGCGGCATCGTCGCCGCCGCGCTCGGCCGCCCACTGGTCGACTCCGACGAGCAGATCGAGGCACGATTCGGCGAGAGCGGCCGGCTCCTCGCCGAAGATCACGGGGTCGAGTGGCTCCACCAGGCCGAGGCCGGTGCGTTGATCGACGCCCTGGATCGGGTGGAGCCCGCCGTGATCTGCCCCGCCGCCAGCATCGCCGATCGCCCCGATCTCCTGGACCGATTGGAGGACCCGGCGCTGACCGTGGCGCTGCTCGACGGTGACCCGGTAGTGCTTCGCGAGCGGGTTGCCGAGGGCGACCACCGCCGCCCTCTCGACCCGGAGGAGGCCCGAGTGCTGGCGGCGGCGAGAAGGGACCGGACGCGGAGAGTGGTGTCTCTCGTCGTCGACGTCACCTCGATCGAGCCCGACGAGGCCGCCGCCCGGGTGCTGCGTCATGTTGTGGCTTGAGAAAGCGGGCTCGGTAGGCTGCACCGTCACGACTCACGGCCAGCACACGATGGGAGGCCACGATGCCCGAAGCGGAGAACGAGCGCATCGAGGAGTTGCTGAACCGGCTCACGCATGAGGAGAAGGTGTCCCTGCTCGCCGGCTCGGGCCGGTGGAGCACGGTTCCCATCGATCGGGTGGGGATTCCCCGGCTCAAGGTCACCGACGGTCCCAACGGGGCGCGGGGCGAGGACGAGAATCACGGGCTGACCTCGGCCTGCTTCCCCGCCGGCGTGGCACTGGCTGCCACCTGGGACGTCGACCTGGTGGCCGAGATCGGCGGAGCGCTGGCGGAAGAGGCCCGTGCCAAGGGTGCCCATGTGCTCTTGGCACCGACGGTGAACACCCAGCGCTATCCCCGGGCAGGCCGAAGTTTCGAGTGCTTCTCGGAGGATCCGTACCTCACGAGCCGCATGGCCGTTGCCTACATCTCAGGGCTCCAGACACGGGGCGTCGGCGCCTGCATCAAGCACTTCGTGTGCAACGACGCCGAGTTCGAGCGGAGATCGATGAGCTCGGACGTCGACGAGCGCGCTCTGCACGAGGTCTACCTGGCACCCTTCCGTGCCGCGGTGCAAGAGGCCCGACCGTGGTGCGTCATGTCCGGCTACAACCGGATCAACGGGACGTACGCTTCCGAGCACCCGCTCCTGCTCGATGTGCTGAAGGGCGAGTGGGGTTTCGACGGCATCGTCATGTCCGACTGGGGCGGCACCTATGGGGAAACGACCCCGGTCGGAGGCCTCGACCTCGAGATGCCGGGCCCCGCCCGCTGGATGGCCGCCGAGCACGTTGACGCCGCCATCGCGAGCGGCGATCTCTCCGAGGAACGGCTCGACGACAAGGTGCGCCGGCTGCTGCGGCTGCTGGCTCGCACCGGTGCGCTCGGCGCCGCCGGCCCGTCGCCGGAGCGGGCCGACGACCGGCCCGAGCACCGGGCCCTGGCACGCCGGGCGGCGGCGGAATCGATCGTGCTGCTCCAGAATCGTGGCGGCATGCTGCCGCTGGATCCCGGCGCATCCGCCCACATCGCCGTGATCGGGGACCTCGCCGCCCACACGCCGATCATGGGTGGCGGCAGCGCCGAGGTGAACGCCCACTACGCAGTATCTGTGTTGGAGGGGATCCGGGCCGCGGCGGGGAGCGGAACGAAGATCTCCTACGAGATCGGCGCCGTGACACACGCCGCTCCGCCGCCCCTGGAGGCGTGCTTCGTCACCGCCGACGACGGAACGCCGGGCTTCACCGTTGAGTACTACGCCAATCCCGATCACGCGGGGGCGCCGGTCCGGTCCTTCACGACATCGAAGAGCCGGCTCTTCTGGCGCAGCCGCGGCGACGGCTTCGTCGAGTACCACGAATTCTCGGCCCGCTTTCGCGGTACGTTCACCCCCGAGCGCGCCGGCGAGCACCTCTTGACTCTGGGCGCCATCGGTGGGGTGACTCGCCTGATTCTCGACGGTGAGCCGTTGCTGTCCGGAGGCCCCGATCCGGAGACGGCGCCCACCGCCTTGAGCGTGACCCTCGATCTCCGAGCCGGTGTGTCCCACGAACTGGTCGTGGAGTTTGCCTCCGTGGGCGAGAGTCGCTTCCGCATGCTCGAGGTGGGCCACGAGCCGCCGCTGCCGCCGGACACGATCGAGCGGGCCGCCGAAGCCGCCCGATCGGCAGATGCCGCGGTGGTGGTGGTCGGGCTGGGAGGCGAGTGGGAAGGCGAGATGCTCGACCGGCCCGACCTGCGGCTTCCCGGATCGCAGGACGACCTGGTGGCATCGGTCGCCGCAGCCAACCGCAACACCGTGGTGCTCGTCGCGGCCGGTTCCCCGGTCGAGATGCCGTGGGCGGACGACGTGGCCTCGATTGCCCAGATCTGGTACGGAGGGCAGGAGACCGGCAATGCCGTCGCCGATGTGCTGTTCGGGCTCGCCGACGCCTCGGGCCGGCTCCCTGTGACCTTCCCGAAGGTACTCGAAGACGCTCCCGTGCCCGAACTCACGATCCGGAGTCCCGGCCACAACGTCTACGAGGACGGCGTGTTCGTCGGCTACCGCAGCTACGACCGGGACGGTGTCGAGCCGCGGTTCGCGTTCGGACACGGCCTGTCGTACACGTCGTTCGCATACCGGGACCTGGCGGCGACCGCCGATCCCGGCGGCGTGCGGGTGACGGCGACGATCGAGAACACCGGTGATCGGGCCGGCTCCGAGGTCGTGCAGCTCTACGTGGGATCGCCGGCCCGCCTCGGCAGTCACCCGCTCCAGGAGCTGAAAGGCTTCCGCAAGGTCCACCTCGACCCGGGAGAGGCTGCCACGGTCGACTTCGTTCTCACCGTGGACGATCTGTCCTGGTACGACGGCGATGGCTGGCGATGCGATCCCGGCGAGTACGAGGTCCGCGTTGGGCGCTCGTCACGCGATATCCGGCTCACCGGTCTGGTGGAGGTCCCTGCGCCTTCCTGACGCGGCCCGATCCCGAGCCGCACCGTGGCCCGTGTCTTCGCCGCGGCCGACTGAGCTCAGAGCGACGCCAAGGCAGCGCCGACCAGCGCCGAAGCGGCTTCCCACGAGTACCGGGATCTCACCAGCTCCCAGCCGGCATCCGCCAGGGCACGCCCCCTCGCCGGATCGGCCACCAGCGCCACCACGGCGTTCACCAGCGTCTCCGGGTCGTCGGCGAGGAGCAAGTGCGTGCCGTTCACGACGTCGAGACCCTCGGCCGCCTTCGGGGTGGCGACCACCGGGAGGCGGGCGGCGAACGCCTCGAGGAGCTTGAACCGGCTGCCGCTTCCCGATTGCAGAGGAGCCAGCATGAGATCGGCCTCCACCAACACCGGGACCATGTCCTCGACCGGCCCGGTCACCCGCAGCTCGGGCACGGCTCGATGGGCCTCCATCATCTCGGCGGTGGGGTATCTCCCGGCGAGCCACACCTCGAACCTCTCGAGTCGGTCGCGCAGGGCCGGGACGAGCCGCTCGATGATCAGCGTCGCCGCTTGCCGGTTTGGCGGATACGAGAAGTCGCCCGGGAACACCAGCCGAGCCTCCCCGGGGTCGCGCTCCCGGCGCTGCGGTGGCCGCTCGGGCAACGAGAGGGCGTTGGGGATCACGGAGACCCCGTCACGACGTCCGTAGCGACCGGCGATGCTGTCACGATCGTTGTCAGAACAGACCCACACCTGATCGGCGGCGGCGACCATGGCCTGCTCGAGGCGGGTCGTGCGGCGTGTGAAATGGGAGCGCAGCACCCGCTCGGGAGGAAGCGTCGCCTGCTTCGCCAGCTGGTCTTGCAGGTCGGCTTCCACGTTGTGCTCGTTGAGGATCCAGCGGGCGCCGCCTGCCGTGGCCACGTCGACGTAGCCGCAGAGATAGAGTTGGTCGACGACCACCACGGCGGGACCGAAAGCGTCGACGGCGGCCGTGACGTGCTCTCTCAGCTCGTCGGTGAGGTAGGTGAGGGAGGGATCCCAATCCTCGTCACGGAGCCAGGAGAGGTCCCGGGCCGGATCAGGGAGCGTCGTCAGCTCCGCGGCGGCGGCAGGCTCGAACCAGGCGGATTCGGCAATGGCCGGACGGGCCCTGCAGACTTGGAGCGTGGCGATTCCGAGGGGGCCGTGAGCGGCGAGAGTGGCCGCGATCTGGGAGCTGCGAAGAGCGACACCGCCACGGGGAGGATCGTCGATCGAGAGGGTGAGGAGCAGGGTGCGGGCCGTCACCTACGGCTCCGCGCTCGCAGTGCCCTGCGGGCGTATCTCCCAAAGTGCAGCAGACTCCCGGTCTCGTGCTGGGTCCTCCGGTACCGGTACCAGTGTCGCACGAGCGCCGAAGGCCGGGACCCGGGGGTGCCTCGGGCCCACAGGCGGTGCTCGGTCCGCTCACGCCGGGAGTGGAGCTCGGCGATGAGCGCCTCCACGACCTCGGGAGGAACAGGCAATTCGAGGGTCCGGCGCAGGTAGTCGAAGCCGGCGCCGACGCGAAGACCGCGCTGCAGCCGGCGGGCGACGGCGACGACCCGATCCCACTCGATCCGCTCACCACCCCTACGAACCGCGGTGACGGCGTCTCCGATCCACCGCAGCTCGGTGGGGCGCCCGTGGCGGAGGCCCTCGAGCATCGACATCAGCAACGTGTCGGTGAGGGCCGGAATCGAGATGCGGGTCCCGGCGACCGCCTGTTGGTGGCGACCCTCCCAGAACGGTGCATCGGCCGCGTCGTTGGGGTGATCGGTGAGCACATGGCTCGTGAGGAGCACCTGGAGGCCGCGTCGATCGGTGGCCAGGACCGAGCCGTCACCGGGAGTGACGGTCAACCAACCTGCGGTGACGAGATGGGCGCCGGCCCGGGTGGGGGTCGCGTCGTACACGGCCAAGCCGGAACGCCCGATGTGACGCAGCCCGACGTCCGGATACGCCGCGGCCGCGATCGCCGCGCCTCGCACGAGCATGCAATCGATTCCGGCGTCGTGGAGACGCCGCGCCGCCGCGCCGGCCGCGTCGATGAGGAGCTGATTGCGGTACCAGGATTGACGGGTGACTCCCACGAGCCGGTCGAGCAGCGGATCGGTTACATCGAGCCTCGTGAGGTTCTCCGTCAGGAGCGGGATCATCTCGACGGAGGCGTCATCGATGGCGTCGAGGTCGATTTGCCGGCTCCATTGCTCCCACGCTTCCAGTGCCGGCCCATCGGCGGCCAGGGCCGCCGTCACGAGCAGGAGATGATCGGGGCGGAGGCGCAGCCGGGTGGTGCTGTTCCGGCGGCTCACGTCGCCGACCCCGGTGAATCTTGGACCCCGCTGCGAGTGGGACGCTCGTGGGCGACGTCCTCAGCGAGACAGCCACCGGCGATCCGGTAGAGCCGATCGACGTGATCGACCACTCGCGGATGGTGGCTGATGATCAGCACCGCCGGTGAGTTGTCGAGGCGGGTGAGGTTGGCGAGCACTCGGCGCAGGGTGGCGGCGTCGAGGTGGTTCATGGGCTCGTCGAGGATGAGCAGCCGGGGATTACGCAGCAGCGCGCGGGCGATGGCGATGCGCTGGCGTTGCCCACCCGACAGCGTCTTGCCGTCGAAGGTGAGCATCTCGTCGAACCCTCCGTCGAGGGAATCGACGAAGTCGTTGACGGTCGCCAGGTGGGCAGCGGCTCGGATCTCGTCGTCGGTGGCATCGGGGAACCCGTAGCCGATGTTCTGGGCGACGGTGCCCGTGACGATCACGCCCTCCTGCGACACGACGCCGATCTGACGGCGCAGGGTCGGCATGTCGATCTCGTCATATGGGACGCCGTCGGCGCTGAGATCCCCCTCATCGGGGCGGTAGAACCCGAGAATGAGGCTCACCAGCGATGTCTTGCCCGAGCCGTTGGGCCCGGCGACCATGGTGACGATGCCGGGCTCCAGCTCGAAGTCGACGTTGCGCACGAGGGGCTCGTCGCCGTAGCCGAAGGTGATGTCGCGGCCCCGGATGTGCCCGACGAGATCGAGCTTGCGGGTGCCCGCGTAGGGGTTCTGGTCGGTCTCGTTGTAGAGATCGAAGAGATGGGTCAATGCCTGGCGCCCTTCGATGATGGACGGGAAGGCGGCGAACGACGTGACCAGGGGGCCTCGCAGCAGGGCGAGGCCGGCGTAGTAGGCGAAGAGGTCGCCGAGCGTGATATGGCCTCTGGCGTACGTGATGCCGCCGATGACCAGGATCAGGGTCGCCGACAGCGCCAGGAAGGTCTGTTGGGTGGTGCCGTACAGCCCCCGCAGCCACGACATTCGGGCGTCCTTGTGCTCCAGCTCGGCGAGGTAGGCGTCCTGGCGGGCGATGTCCTGCTCCTCGGCGCCGCGGGTGCGGGTCAGTTCGATCGATCGCAGCGAGAACAGCACCCCGGCGCTGAACTCGCTGTACTTCTTCTGATACGCCTTGACGGATCGCTGCACCCGAGGGCGGAGCAGCCGGTGGTTCATCGTGAGCAGTGGGACGATGGTGAAGGTCACCACGGCCAGGAGCCAATTAATGCCGATGAGGATCGCCGAGATGCCGAGTGTCATCAGCACCGTCGGGAAGAACGTCGAGATGAGGAGGTCGGTCATCGAGTCGACCCGCTGAGTCTGCTGGACGATCTGATCGTGGATGAGCCCCACCTCGTGGCGGCGGTGGTAGTCGATCGAGACGTCGTGGAGCTTGAGCATCATGGCGTGGCGGATCTCCCGCGTCGCCGCCTTCGTCTCCCGGATCACGAGCCAGCGGCGGAGCAGGGTGACGCCGGCACTGGCGAGCTGCATGCCGACGAGCACGGCACCCACGGTGAGGATGCGGCTGGTGCTCTTGCTGGGGATGGCGTCGTCGAGCGCGTACTTGATGACGAGGGGAACAGGAATCAACAGGGCGGCGCTGACGATGGCGAGGGAGATGACGACGCCGAGCATCAGGTTGGATTGGTGGAAGAAGTCTCGGTACTGTCGCCACGATCCGCGCGTCATCCGGATGCACCTTCTCGTCTGCGATCGATGGAACGCTTGAGCGCTCGGAGGTACTCGGCGTGTTGATCCTCGCGGGTCGCTCTCCCGCTGTTGCCTTCGTGGAGACGACGGTAGACGACGGCATCGGCGACAGGCGACATCTCGAGCCCTGCCTCCCGTGCCCGCAGCTGCCAATCGAGTGCTTCTCCAGCGGTGACCGATCCGCCGAAAACGCCGATCCGAGCGAGGGCATCGCGAGTGAGCAGCAGCGTCGACGGAAGCGGGGCCGGATGCCTCCCGGGCCGGGCCGAGAGGCTGGATCGCACGCTTGGCGGGAGGTCGGGCGAGACGAACTCCTCGACGAGGCAGTACGCCATGTCGAGATCCGGATTGGCGTCGAAGGCAACAAGCTGGCGGCGCAGCTTGCCGTCGCTCCACACGTCGTCGGCGTCGAGGAAGGCGATCCATTCACACGTCGACTCGGTGACGCCTCGATTGCGCGCTGCTCCCACACCGGCGCGTTCCTGCCGGATCACCCGTACCCCGTTGAAGGCGGCTGCGACCTCGGCGGAGCGGTCGTCGGACCCGTCGTCGACCACGATGATCTCCACCGGGGGGTCGTCGCCGATGCTCCTGATGGCCTCGCCGAGGTACCGCGCACCGTTGTGCACCGGGATGATGACGCTCACGAGGGCACTCACGCCGGTCCTCCCGATCGCAGGAACTCGCTCACAGACTCGGCGACCCCTTCCGGCGGGCCGAGGTCGAGGTGGAAGGTGGGGACGCCGCGGGCGATGTCGGCCATGAACCGCAGTGCCGGACGCCCGGCTCCGGGGAGCTGGAACATCGTCGTCGGGGCGAGGGCGAGGAGCGAATCCGATGCTGAAGCCGGGCGGAATCGGGAACGGTCGGAGTCGGTGACGTGGGGGAGTACCACCGCGTGCAGGGTGAGCTGCGGCACGACACGGTCCGGGAACGCCCGGCTCATCATCACGACGTGCTTGGACAGCTCGGGATCGTCGTTGACGATCCACTCCTCGAGCTGAGGCATGAGCCGGAGCGAGTCGTCGTCGAGCTTGCCGGATCCGTATGCGGAGTGGAGGGCGTCATCGGCTCCGACGATCACGTAGTCGTCGCCTAGGTACTCGAGTCCCGCGGTGGCGCACAGCAGTGCGGTCGTGGACTTGCCCGACCCTCCGGCCCCTGCGATGAGGATGCCGCCGCCGCCGAGCCCGACGCCGGCACCGTGAACGAACTGGCCTCCCGTCGTTGCGATGAACCACGGCAGGATCGTGCGCAGTGGGGCTGCGCTCATCCAGCCCGGCACCGAGGAGCCGGCGTCGATCCAGAAAACGGCTCGCCCCGATGCTCGGTCGAGGAGGCTGAGAGCACCAGGGTCGAACCGGTAGGCGATCGAGATGATGTCGGTGTCGGGGCCGCGAATCTCGCCGCCGTCGGGATAGTCGTCGAAGCTCCACGGGGTGGCGGGGAGAGGAACGCCGGTGGAGTCGCTGTCCCACAGCCGTACCTGGAGATCGACGCGCTTTCCGGGTTCGGTGGTCAGGTGCGCCAGGGCGGGCATGAGGCGCGGCTCGAGCGCGGACGAGAAACAGAGATCGACGGTGTGGCCCGCCAGCCGGATCGTGTGTACCACCGTGGCGGGCGCTGCCGCTTCCCACATAGACTCGAAGAAGGCGTCTGCGGGGCGGGCACTTCGTTCGGGGCGCTCTGGGCCCACGGCGCCTCCCAGCTCAGCGGCGATCCGTCGGCCGGTGCGGCCAACCCGCTTCGGTGACGTCGTGGATCGGATCGAGCAAGAGCATCTCCTGCATGTCATCGAATCGGGTCACCGTCGGGGGTGCATACCCGCCGACATCGTCGGGGGAGTCTGCTGTCTTCGCGTCACGCCGGGCGCCGTCGGAACCGGCGTCGACGGCGGCGATGAGGTTCTCAGAGAGCAGCTCCCCGAGCCATGTCTCGAGATCGGTGCGAAGGTCCCCGTTGTCGATCTGGTGGCGCTCGCCGAGCCGGGCCGCGATAGCAGCGAGGCTGGCGCCGCGCTCCAGCATCGGCCAGATCTCGGCGCCGGCGCCTCCGAGCAGGTAGTAGGTGCCGGTCTCGAAGTTGATCAACACCACATCGTCATCGATCACCTCGCCGATGACGGTGGGCGTGTTTGCCCTCAGTGTCTGGTCCTGGTCCATCAGCTCGATCCAACCGTTGCTGCGCGGAGGCATGGTTCGACCACCGATGGGTCAATGTAGCAGGGCATTGTGGTACCCCAACCCACGATGGGCTACCAGCGCGGCGTGATGAGTGACATGCCTCGATCGACCGTCAGGGTAGCGCCGGTGATCCCTCCGGAGAGGTCGTCGTTGAGGAGAAACCACACCGCCTTCCCGATCTCGACCGGGTGGAGTGATATCTCGCCGAGGGGGGCTCCCCGGCTGTAGACGGGTTTTCCTCGCCGATCGGCGGCGACGCGGCCGGGAGCTACGGAGTTGACGCGGATTCCCGACGGCGCGGCATCGAATGCCAGTTCCCGCATCGCCATCGAGATTGCGGCTTTGGTGCTGCTGTAGCCGGGTTGTCGGCGGAGGATGTCCTGGTGGATCGAGGTGATGAACACGATCGAGCCGCGGCGGTCCTGTGAGCGGAACCGGGCCAAGGCTTCGCGGGTGAGGACGAGAGGCCCGAGCACGTTGGTCTCGTAGACGGTGCGCATGGTGTCCTCGTCGAGGTCCATCGGCTCGCGGTCGTAGGGATCGAGCCCGACGTTGTTGACGAGGCCGTCGAGCGGCTGCGCGAGCCCGTCGAGGAGCGCGGCGACGGCCGCCGGGTAGCGGACGTCGGAGAGTACCCCCATCACCGTGCCGGCGGCATCGGCCTCGCCAACGACGAGGTCGTCGAGGGCTTTCTGGTCGATGTCGGTTGCGGTGACCGTGGCCCCGGCTTCCGCGAGCACCCGAACGATGCCCCGACCCACCACGCCGGCGCCGCCGGTCACCAGGACGTGCCGGCCCGGCAGCGAGCCGGCGATGCCCTTGAGCTGGTCGTGGCGTCGCCGCAGGAATCTCATGCCGTTATGGAGACTAGGAGAAAGCCGAGAGGTCAGGAGCCCTCGCCCTCGACGACGACGGGCACGGCAAGGACGGTGACGGCGCCGCTTTCGCGAACCACGACCAACACCAGGGTGTGGGTTCCCTCGGCGAACGGATGGGCCGGGGCCCACATCACGTGGGCGAGTCCTTCACCCTCGAGCGTCTGCTCGACATCGAACCGGGCGTCGCCGTCGACGATCACTCCGTTGCGCCCATCGGCGGCGCCGACCCACTCGATCGCCGACGTCGGGCTCAGAGGCTCGAACCCGAGCGTGGATCCGGAGCGCATCGATGGGACGAACTCGCCACCGACGGACCCATACCATTCGACTCGCCATTCGCCGTTCTCGTGGACGGTCGGGATTGCGGATGTCGATTCCTCGACCATGCCTTCGACGGTGCGGGTCCCGCTGAGTATCACGACAACGGTCGGGGTCGTCGCGACGTCGATGGGTACACCGCGGAGGGTGGGGCCGGCATTCGCCCACGAGCCGAATCCCTCCTCCAGCTCGGTGACGACGGCATCGAAGCCATCGCGTCCGATGCTCTGTCGTGAATGGTCGCTGAGCAGCTCCCAGGCGCCGTCGACGTCTCCGGCTGCCAGGGCGGCCACCCAATTCGAGGCGACATCGAGGGCATCGTTGATCGAGGGGCTCTCCGGTTCCTCCGCCTTTTCGGGAGGCGCTTCGGTCGTGGTGACCGGGACCGCCGGTTCTGAGGCAGGGTCGCGGTCGCGGACGGCGCCCGGAATCCGGAGTGCCCCGATCAGGGTGATCGCAGCCACCACCACTGCCGATCCGGCAGTGAAACCGACGGCGATGCGATGGCGTCGGTGAGCACGGCGGATCCTCGGCTGCATCTGTTCCCAGACTCCCGTTTCGTCCACCGGCGGCGCAGCGTCGGCAAGGGCGCGCTCGAGCTGACTCTCGATTGACATCACGACACCTCCAGATGCCGGCGAAGGGCGGCGCGGGCCCGGTGGAGGTGGGATCCCACGGCTCCTTCGGATACGTTCATCGCGGCAGCGATCTCGGCAGTCGTCAGCCCCTCGAAGTAGCGCAGCACGGCGGCGGTTCTCTGGCGCACGGGGAGCCTGCGAAGCGCCTCCATGACATCGAGGCCCGCGGCAGGGTCCTCGGCGACCTTCGGTGGGTCGAGGCGGGCGATGGCGCGGGCGCGGCGTCGCATCGAGCGTTGGCGATTCAGCAGGCGGTTGATGGCGACCCGACGGACCCAGCCGACCGGGTCGTTGTAGCGACTGATCCGGCGCCAGTGCACGCACGCCTGGATGAAGGCGTCCTGGACCGCGTCCGCTGCTTCTTCGACGTCGCCGCCGACGAGGGCCAGGGAGCGCACGAGGCGGGCGTAGTCGTTGCGGAACAAGACCTCCGGGCTCGCCGGAGAGAGGCGGGTCTGTCTGGTGACTCGTTTCACGGCGGGCTCGGCTGCCTCAGGCGGATGCAACCGGCCCAACCTAACGGCTGCCGGTGCGGGTGGATTCACATCGTTCCCCTTTGGGCGGGGTCTTTCCCTGGATCACACCCGAGACACACCGCCAGCCGGTGGATTCTTCACAGGGAATGTGCGGATGATCACAGAGGCGGTGCCAACCGGTTCGTCGAGCCCGCCGTTCTGATTGCCGGTGGAACGGCCCGCTCGGGGTGTGTGCGGCCGGTTGCCTAGAACGGCACGCCGATGGCCTCACAGAGGAATCTCATGAAGGGGGCCGCCTTCTGGGAGCGATCGGTGAAGTCCTCCAGGAAGTGATCCGAGGTGACCTGCCTCTGGGTGAGGCGGGCCGAGGCGATGAAGTCCTTGCGCTTCAGGTCCTCGATGAGCGGGTGGTCCTCATCGAAGCCCCGCGGCGGCCGTTTCAGCGAGTCGCCCGTCACCGTGAAGACCGCGGTGAACCGTTCGCTGCGTGAGGCCCGTTTCCACTTGGCCCGGTTCTCGTCGATGTGGTGGCGGATCGCCTGGGCGATCTTGGCTTCGGGCCGCCACAGGCCGATGCCCATGTAGCACGCGCCGGGCTCGATGTTCAGGTAGAAACCGGGGGCGTGCACGTCCTTTCCAATGACGTGGCGGAACTGCATCCCCGTGTTCTCCTTGTAGGGGGTCTTGTCCTTGGCGAAGCGAGTGTCGCGCTGGATGCGGAACAGCGATCCCCCCACCTTGCGCGAGTCCGCCACGAAGTATCCCGAGATGCGGGCGAGCGGCTCGGCGAAGTCGTTGATGAACTCGAGCGCGGGCTCACGGACGTGCTCTTCGTAGTCGGCCTGATTGGCCTTGAACCAAGTGCGTTCGTTGTGCTCGGTCAGGTCTTGCAGGAACGTGAACAGCTTGGGGGTGAAGTATCGGGTGCCCATGGAGGCCAACCTACCCTGCCGCTGTGACAGGCCGGCATCGAGCCTCCGTGTCCACCTCGAACGCCGAGGTGGTGCGGGTGTTCCAGGATCACTGCACCGCGAGCCGCCGGTTCCTGCGTTCAGTGAACGGCATCCTCGATGGCCTTGAGGATGGCCACGAGGCCGGCGTCGACAGAATCGCCCACGTTCACCAGCAGGACCCGGCGTGAGCGGCTCACCAGCGCCTGATTGTCTCCGAGCGCTTGAGCCGTCACCAGGCTGCCGAAGTCGTAGTCCGTCTCGGGGATGTCGAGATGGGGCTGCGGCCGGTCGACGATCTGGAGAAACACTCCGCGGTTGGGACCTCCCTTGTGCAGCTGGCCGGTCGAGTGCAGGAAGCGTGGACCGTAGCCGACGGTGGTGGCGACGCCCAGCGCCTCACCGAGAGTCTTGCGGGCCGCTTCCAGCTTCACCTGGGTGGTGAAGTCGGGAGCCAGGAACGCCTGGATCCCGATGTAGTCGTCTTCCTGCACCGAGTCTGCCCATCGCCGTATCGCCGTCGCCAACTCTTCGCCGTGGGCGTCGATTTCGACGATGTTGGACGTGTCGAGGTCTCCGGCCATGGCCTTCTTGGCGAGGTCCTTGGCGACCTGGACGTCAGGCTGGTCGAACGGCTGGATGTCGAGGACAGAGCCGGCGGCCGCCACCGCCACCTCGAACACGAACATGGCAGCGGCGAGATCGGTGGCTTCCGTGAGGGCCATTCGCGCCACCGGGTGCCCGGCGGTCGCCAGCGCGTCGCTACGCACCGGATCGGGATCACCGAGGGTGAGGTGAACGAAGAACCGGTCGTTCCCGTAGGCGGCGGGATCGCGGAGCCGTTCTCCGACGATGGGCACGATTCCCTTGCCCTCCTTGCCGGTCGACTCGGCGATGAGTTGCTCGATCCATGCCGGGAAGGCGGAGAGTTCGGATGAGGTTGCGAGCGTGACCTTGTCGCGGCCGGCGAGGGCGAGTTCGCCGAGGGCAGCCCCGAGGCGGAGTCCCGGGCTCTGAGCCGGATCGACCTCCGGCCCGCAAGTGCCCGCCGCTTCCCACGCCGCCTCCAGCAGCGCCGCCACGTCGGCTCCGATGGCGGCCGCAGGCACCAGCCCGAACATGGTGAGGGCGGAGTAGCGACCGCCGACGTCGGGCGTCGCCAGGAAGGTGTGGCGGAAACTCCGAGCCTCGGCCAGCGCCGCGAGCGACGTACCCGGATCGGTCACAGCCACGAACCGGCTTCCCGGCGCGTCGGTGGCGGCGGCGGTACGAGCCCAGAAGTAGCGGAAGAACGACAGCGTCTCGAGGGTTCCGCCCGACTTGGAGGCCACGACGAAGACGGTGCGCAGCGGATCGGTGATCGTCGTGATCGCCTCTACCGCCGCCGGGTGGGTCGAATCGAGCACGAGCAGCTCCGGATGACCGGGGGCGTTGCCCAGCGTCGCCTGGTACACCGCAGGGGCGAGACTCGAGCCTCCCATGCCCAGGACCACGACATGGCGCACTCGTTCGGCGACGAGTTCGGCGGAGAACGACCGCAGCCTGTTGATCTCGGCCGTCATCGTCTCCGGTAGGTCGAGCCAGCCGAGGCGGTTGGTGATCTCGGGGGTGCCCTCCGGGCGCCACAGGGTGGGGTCGCGATTCCACAGTCGCCGAGCGAAGCCGTCACCGCTCCAGGCGTCGAGGCGTGCCTTCACCGCTGCCTGGTGGGAACCGAGCGAGAAGTCGAGGTCAACGCTCATGAGCGTATCGATGCCATCTTCTGGGCCACGGTCGCCAGCAGATCGTCGAAGGAATCGGCGAACTTTCGCACCCCCTCCACCTGGAGCTCGGCGGTGATCTCGTCGAAGTCGATCCCCAGGGCCGCCAGCGCCTCGATGTCGGCCGATGCCCTCTCCACGTCGGTGGTGAGGGCTTCGGGATCGATCTCGCCGTGGTCGAGGAACGCCTCGATCGTCGCCGGCGGCATCGTATTGACCGTGTTGGGGCCGATCAGAGTGTCGACGTAGAGCAGATCGCGGTATTCGGGGTTCTTGGTGGACGTGCTCGCCCACAAAGGACGCTGCGGACGCACCCCCTTCTGGGCCGCCGCCGCAAAGGCCGGGCCTTCGAAGACCTCGCGGTATCGCCGGTAGGCGAGCTTGGCGTTGGCGACGGCAGCTCTGCCACGCAAGGCGAGGGCTTCATCAGAGCCCTGGTTCTCGAGGGCGGCATCGGTGTTGGCGTCGACCCTGCTCACGAAGAAGGACGCCACCGAGGCGACCGAGGTCGGGTCTTGGGAGCGGGCGACGCCGCCGAGATAGGCCTGGGCGGTGTTCTCGTAGTCCGCGAGGGAGAACATCAGGGTGACGTTGACGTTGATGCCCGAGGCGATCAGCTCCTCCACCGCAGGGAACCCCTCCGGGGTTGCGGGCACCTTGATCATCAGATTGGGACGATCGACCCGATTCCAGAGCCGCCGGGCATCGGCGACGGTGCCGGCAGTATCGGCGGCGAGGTAGGGAGAGACTTCGAAGCTCACGAAGCCGTCCGCCCCTTCGCTCTCGTCATAGACGGGCCGCAGGAGATCGGCGGCCCCCTGGATGTCACCGATCGCCAGCTCCTCGAATACCGCCGCCGGCTCGGCTGCGGGATCGGCTTGGAGGATCCGGCGAATCTCGTCGTCGTATTCCGAGGACTTCGCCAGGGCGTGCTGGAAGATCGTCGGGTTGGAGGTGAGACCTCGAATCCCGCTCTCGATGAGACGTCCGAGTTCGCCGTTGACCAGGAGGTCCCGTCTGATGAAGTCGTACCAGACGGACTGGCCCTGCCGGTGGAGGTCGTGCAGTTTGCTCATCTCGAGGAGATTCCTTTCTCCGCAGCCGTTTCAGGCCCTAAACGTACCCGACGCGGCGCCTCTTCCCGAACCAGACACCGCGTGGTGACCCGGCGGCGAGCGCTATTCGACGACTCGGGGGCGTCGGAGGCGGCGCGGTCAGAACTCGCCGAGGATGCGGGTGATTCCGGCACGCACCGCGGCGGACATGTCGGGGCGCCGCAGCGCGAACGCCACGTTCGCTTCGAGGAAGCCGAGTTTCGTCCCGCAGTCGAAGCGAGTGCCTTTGAGGCGGAGGCCGTGGAACGGCCCGTCCCCGATCAGCTTCACCATCGAGTCGGTGAGCTGGATCTCGTTGCCGGCTCCGATGATGCCGAGGCCGAGGTAGTCCATGATCCGCGGCTGGAGGATGTAGCGGCCCACGATCGCCAGGTTCGACGGCGCCGCCGCAGGGTCGGGCTTCTCCACGAGATCGAGCACCTCGACGAGGCGGCCGTCGTCCTCACCGGGGTCGACCACGCCGTAGCGGGCGGTGTCTTCCTCGGGAACCTCCATGAGCGAGATCACATTGCCACCGTGCTTCTCATAGGTCTCGACCATTTCGACGAGACATGGTCTCTCCGAGAGAATGAGATCGTCGGCGAGCAGGACGGCAAACGGCTCGTTGTTGATGAGGTGGCGGGCGCACCAGACGGCGTGACCGAGGCCGAGGGCCTCCATCTGCCGCACGTAGGCGACCTGGCCCGGCTCAGGCTGGGAGAGGTGCATCTCCTCGACCACGTCATGCCGGTCGTTGTCGCGCAGTGCCTCTTCGAGCTCGACGTGGTAGTCGAAGTGGTTCTCGATGGCCGTCTTGCCACGTCCGGTCACGAAGATGAACTCCTCGATCCCCGCGGCGCGGGCTTCGTCGACGGCGTACTCGATGAGGGGTTTGTCGACGATGGGGAGCATCACCTTGGGCAGCGCCTTGGTGGCGGGCAGGAAGCGCGTTCCGAGGCCGGCTACGGGAAAGATCGCCTTGCGAATCGGCTTCACCATCTTCTCCTCCGCGTCGCTGGCGCACTCTGGGTGTTCGGCACGTTCGGCCCGCCTGTTGAGTCCAAAGATCGGCCCCTTGCCATGCTATCGAGATCAGGTGCCCAGCTCCGCTTCGACCCTGGTGACGTGGCCTTTGGCCCGCACGCCGTACCAGGCGTGCTCGATGCTGCCGTCGGAGGCGATCACGAACGTCGATCGCGTGAGGCCCTCGTGCTCGCGTCCGTAGCTCTTCTTGACGCCCCAGACGCCGTAGGCCCGCGCCATGGTGTGGTCCTCGTCGCTGAGCAGGGTGAACGGGAGGGCGTGCTTGTGACGGAAGCGGTCGAGGCGCTCGACGGGATCGGGGCTCACCCCGAGCACGGCGTAGCCGGCTGCGGTGAAGAACTCGTGCCGGTCTCGGAAATCGCACGACTCGGTCGTGCAGCCCGGTGTGAAGGCCTTTGGGTAGAAGAAGATGACCAGCGCCCGGTCGGCGAAATCGGACAGCGAGACGGTGTTGCCGTCTTGGTCGAGGCGGGTGAAGGTGGGGGCTGTGTCTCCGGGCTGCAGTCTCATGGGACCTCCTCGGGTTCGGTGGGGGTGAGCGTGTTCGGATGAGGTGAAGGCGACGATGTCGACTCGTCGACGCCGGCCCCACGAAGGCGGAGCTGGCCGCAGGCGGCATCGATGTCCTGTCCGCGGGTGTCACGAAGAGTCACGTTGGCGCCTTCGCCGCGGAGCGCCTCGATGAAGGCACGAACGGCGTGTGTGCGGGCCGGGCGGTGCGACGAGAGGGGCGTCGGGTTTAGGTTGATGACGTTGACGTGGGCACGCAGGTCACGGGCGATGGCGGCCAGCTCGATGGCCTGATCGACCGAGTCGTTGAGGCCGTTGATCAGCGCCCATTCGATCGACACCCGCCGGCCCTTCGCCGTGAAGAAGGTGCGGGCGGCTTCGACCACTGCCGCGATCGGGTACCGCTCGTTGAGGGGAACCAGCCGGGAGCGCAGCTCGTCGTCGGCGGCGTGCAGGCTCACGGCGAGGTTGACGGGCCACGGCTCCTCTGCCAGCCGGAGTATGCCGGGGACGACTCCGACGGTCGAGACGGTGATCGATCGGGCCGAGTGCCCCATGGTCTCGATCATCCTGCGTAGCGCCTCCCGTACCTGGGCGTAGTTGGCGAGCGGCTCGCCCATGCCCATGAACACGACGTTGGTGACGTGGTCGGGGCCGCTGCCCAGGGGGATGTCGCGGATGCTCGCCTCGGCGTAGGCGAGTTGGGCGACGATCTCGCCGGCATCGAGGTGGCGCTCGAAGCCGAACTGGCCGCTGGCACAGAAGGCGCACCCCATGGCGCAGCCGGCCTGCGAGGAGACGCAGAGAGTGGCACGCCGCGGGTAGCCCATCAGCACGGCCTCGATCGATGCGCCCCCCTCGCCGCGGAAGAGCCATTTGCGGGTGGTCCCGCCGTCTGCGGATTGCTCGATCTCGACCGAGAACGGCCACAGATGGTCGGCGAGCGCGGAACGGATCTCGAGAGGGAGGTTCGTCATGTCGTCGGTGGAGAGCACAGGGGTTCGGTAGAGCCAGTCGCGGAGCTGACGAGACCGGAACTCAGGTTCCCCGGGGAGCAGCGTCGCCAAATCGCCCGGGTCGACGCGATACGGCGAATCGACGAATCGAATAGCCGGCGTTGCCGGGCTCAACCGAGGCGCCGGCGTGCCTGCACGATCCAGTCTTGCACCCGGTTCTCGGCAATTCCGAGGGTCTCGGCGATGGTCGCCGCGTCGGCGTCGGCGAGAGAACGGAATGTCGCCACTCCCGACTCGGCCAGGCGATTGGCGAATACCGGCCCGATGCCTCTGATGGCGCGGAGATCATCCGATTCCACGCCGGCTGTCGAGGGAACGGGGGCCGGCGGCGTGCTCCGGAATGGAGGAGCCGCCTCGCCCGAGACGTGCGGTGCCGGCGACAGCCGCTCGCGGGTGAGCCAGAGAACCACCCCGATCGCAGCTGCGAGCCCGGCGATGCGTATCAGTTTCTTCATCATGATCCTGTCGACATACTACTGCGTGAACTGTCGGTGTGGCCTGGAGATGGTCCCGCAGCTAGGGCTGGCAGGGAGCCCAGTGCTTCCAGGGAGGGTCGCCTGCGTCGATCGAGTCCTGCACCAGCCAGGCGGCCGTGGCGATGTTGGCTTCGGGATCGAACACGCTGGCGCCGTCCCATCCTGCCAGGGTGCTCGCCCAGTTCCAGGTCGACGAGATGAACTGGAACAACCCGGAGGCGTTGGTGCGGGGGTTGACGGCGAGCGGGTCGCCGTTGCTCTCACATACGATGACCGAGAGGGCATCGTCGACGAACTCGGCCGGGAAGTATTGCTCGACCAGGGGTCGCCAGTATTCGACGTCACGGGGGCCGCCGGCGACGACGGTTGTCGTGGTGGTTGGCGGCGTGGTGGTTGTGGTCGTGGTGGTGGTGGTCGGCGGCGTTGTGGTCGTGGTGGTGGTGGTCGGCGGCGTTGTGGTCGTGGTGGTGGTGGTCGGCGGCGGTGGCGCAGTGGTGGTGGTCGGCGGCGTTGTGGTGGTCGGCGGCGTTGTGGTGGTCGTCGTGTCCACGGCGGGCGCGGCGAGGATCGAGGCTGCGGCGAGATCGGGCACGTGGGGTGCCGGGTCCGGCTGGAGTGCGTTCGCCAAGGCGGCGCCGGCGACGCGGGCTGAGAGGCCCACGGGCGGAGCGACTCCGTCTTCGGGTGCGTTCGCCTGTTCGGCGGAGAACGCGGCGAAGCCGAGGATCGCGAGCAACGCGATGATCAGCATGCCGGTGAACGCGAGGGGGGATCGTCGCACCGAGGTTGTCACTCCGCTTTCTGATCGGGCCGGTTCGAAGAGCCGGCCCCGAGCGCGCCGCAGCACATCACGCGCCCCTTGTGCGATTGAGGCTAGGGACGGCCGACTCGCTCGGCAAGCCGCCAAGCGCCACGGCTTCCCAGAACATGGAGCGGTCCAGCCCTGTCGGAACGAGGAGCGTTACTTGCCCATCAAGGGCAGACGCCGATTCAGCGCATCGAGCACGGCTCGAACCGCCGCCGATGCGTCGTCTCCCGAAGACAGGGCAGACCCCACCACCAGCTCCTCGTCGCGCTTGCCGGCGCTCACGATGACTGCGATGACCACGGTGCGCATACCCACCGCGGCGATCCCGATCGAGTCGAGGCCGAGGGGTGGGGTATCGGTGAAGATCGCTTCGATGGCATCGAGCGTCGCTTCTCCGATGAGCCGGAAGCGAGCCGAGGCGGCGGCGGGGCCGGTAGCGGTGCCGACGTGCTCGCTGTTCTGCCATTCGAGGGTCACGTGGATCGTGGTTCGGGATTCTTGTGGCTGCTCCTGGATGCGGACCAGCGCCGGGCGTTCCGGCGTCCGCAGGTCGACGGAGTTGGAGCCGAGCTGGACCACCGAGATGACCCTGCGGTCGATGTTGGTCCCGTAGCGGGCCATCGCCAATGACTGGATGTCGCGCACGACCTGTTTGGGTGGCTTGGCCGGAGCGGCCAGGACGTGGACCTCGGTGACCCGGTCGCCACTCATGACGATGCGAAGCGCCTCGACAGAGTCGAGTTGGGTGAGCGTCTCTTCGAGTTCCTGAGTGCTGAGCACGAAACGCGTCCTCCCTGACTCCTTAGCGTAGTCGCAGGGCGAAAGGCCCGAATCTCCGGCCCAGAGCGCGAATTCCGGCCTTGCGAGGCGAGCCCGCGCACCGTAACGTGATTGGGACCGCGCTGGTGGTCGAGCTTCGGGCGGAGTTCGGCGGAGCCATCCGGGTTCCGCGGGCGAGCGTGCACATTCGATTCGAAAGCGACCTGGCGTTCCACCTGAGGCAGGGGGAGGCTCATCTGTGAGCCGTGCCCGGGTGACGCATGCGTCTCGATCTGGAGTTCGCCATGGATATCCCATCCCCCACATCCCGGGTTTCCCGCTCCGGTGCTGTTGTGGGAGCGAGGAGCGGACGTGGCTGAGACCCGGGTCCATCGCCTGTCTGCGTCGCTGTGGCTCGTCATTGCTGCAGCCGGGGCAGTGCTGATGATCCGATCGTCCGCTCCGGTCCACGCCCTGTGGCTCGGCACGGCCGCGATGACGGTGGCCCAGCTCATCACGGTTCCGGCACCGAGCGGAGAACGTCTGCATTTCGGGGTAGCGGCGGCGGTCGCCATGCCGTTCGTGATCGACGACGCCGTCTCCACGTTGGCGATCTACGCCTGCGGGATGGCCGCCGCCTGGCTCCTGTTCCTCGTGTTTCGATTGGGGGATCGCATCGAGCTGAACTCCGAGTTCATCGCCGAAGTGGTGGCTCTCGGCGGCTTGGCCGCGGTGCTGCTGCCCGTCGCCGACTACCTCGACGTGCTCGGCCCCGACGCCGAGGCCACCGCAGGCGGCAGCGGCTTTCGGGTTCTGGCCGCCATCGCGGCGGGCGGCCTCGCGTGGTATCTGCTGCGGGCCTTGTTCCGATCGCTCGTCGGTCTCGAACGGGACGACCTCTCGGTGCGGTACCTCTGGCTGCTCGGCCTCGAGGACTGGTTGGTGATTCTCAGTCTCTTCGTCGCCGGCACGCTCTTCGGGCAGGCGCAGCAAGTGATGGGGCTGTGGGCGTTGCCGGTGGCGGCGCTCCCGTATGCCTTCAGCCATCTCGCGTTCGTCCGCTACCACGCTACCCGTGTCACCTACGGTCAGACCATCCGGGCTCTGGCCCAGATTCCCGAGGTCGCCGGATTGGCGCCGCCCGGTCATGCCACCCGTACCGGAGCGTTGGCGCTGGACATGGGGCGCGAGCTCGGGATGCATCCCCACGATGTCGAGCAGCTCGGCTACGCCGCCTTCATGCACGATATTGGCCGTGTCACCCTCAATGAGCCCGCCATCCTCCGTGCCGGCTACACCGACGAGGACATCGCCCGCTGGGGCTCCCAGATCATCGCCGAGGCGCCCTATCTGACCGAGGTGTCGACCATCGTGGCCCAGCAGCACCGGCGCTACCGCTCGGTGGGCCAGGAGCGAGATCTGGAGCTGCCTCTCGCCTCGAAGATCATCAAGGTCGCCAGCGCCTACGACCAGGCCGTGTACGAGTTGGGCATGCAGCCTGTCGACGCCCTCGAGCAGATCCACCGTGGCTCCGCCTACGAGTTCGATCCCGAGGCGATCGGCTCGTTGCGACGGGTGCTCGTCTTCAGGGGCGAGATCCCGGCATAGGGGAAGCCCTCAACGCGGCGCGGCGGATCCCGGTTCCCCTTGCACACGATGCCGGAAGAGCCGCGGCGGCCGCTGCATCTGATCCTCGATGAAGGCTCCTAGGCCGACGGCGAGGAACACGTCCCCCATCGAGATGACGGTGCGGGGAATCGGGATGATGTCGGCCAGGAACGGGAGGTGGGTGGCCCCGTCGAGCACGACGTGCTTGGCACCCAGGGCGGCGTCGGCGCTTCCCCCTGCTAGCTCGATGGCCTCGGGGAGCACCGGCATGCCCTGATTGAGCGCTATGACCGTGAGGTTCATCAGGATGCCGATTCCCGCGATCCACATCCCCGCCTGGGCACGATTGAGCCACACGACGAGGAGGAGCGGGAAGTAGGAAGTGAGCACCAGCCCGACGGCGAGGGAGGAGCGATCGTCCGGTAGGTAGTCGGCCCCGATCTGCATCCCGAAGCCGACGAACAGGAGCCACCAGCCGCGGGCGTAGATCTCGGTGATGTTGGAGAGCTTGCCCCCGCGCAAGAGCGCGACGATGAACGCAACGGCGAGAACGGCGATGAGCCAGGTCATAGCCGGACGTTACCGCGGTGTCCGCGAATGCGGGCGGCGGAGAGGTGTTTCCGCCGCCGCAGAAGACGCAGGCGGCGGCCGTCGGTGCGATCATCACAACCGATCCGGTGAGGGTGCGGCGTCGTTGGCTGCGCACGCGAGTAGCGGCGACGCGGTGTGCCCACAGGAGACGGTGCACTCTTGCTGTCACCCGGGAAGGGGTGCGGCGGCGTCATAGGGGTGAGATGACCGACGAAGAGATCTACCGCAAGCACGCAGACGACCTCGTGCGATTCGCCACCGGCCTCGTTGGGCCGTTCGACGCAGCCGATGTCGTCTCCGATGCGTGTTTGCGGACGTTCGGCTCGCGGGGGTGGTCGACCGTGACCAACCACCGAGCCTATCTCTACCGCTCGGTACTCAATCAGGCACGATCGCATCATCGCAGCACGCTTCGGCGTCGGGTCCGGGAACTCCGGGCCGCCGAGCCGGCAACGGCACCTCCCCAGGAGGTCGACGTCGACGTGCTCGCTGCGATCGACAGGCTGAGCGTGCAGCAGCGTGCTGCCGTGGTGCTCACCTACTGGGAGGACCTCGCCCCCGGCGACGTCGCCTCCCGCCTCGGCGTGTCCGAGGGATCGGTGAAGCGTCACCTGGCGCGGGCTCGCTCACGACTCAAGGAGCTCCTCGATGAATGATCGACTCGACAGCCGCATCCGCGAGCTGACCTACCGGCTCATGTACATGGCGCCGGAGGCCCCACCCTTCCCGGAGGAATCCATGACGACTCTTCAGACCCCTTCCCGTGGGCCGCGCCGGCCGGTGCTGGTGTGGGCTGCGGCGGCGCTCGGCGCCCTCGTGCTCGTGGGCGTGCCGGTTCTCTTGCTCCGCTCGTCCGAGACGGCCGAGCCGGCGACCACGGTGCCCCCGGCGTCGTCGACGTCGACGACGGCGGAGACGACGACCACGACGGTCCCGGTCGGCGTGGTCGCCTTCACCGAGTTCAACGTGTACTTCCTCTCCGACGAGGTTGAGGGTCCCAACGGAGACGCCGGCCTGGTGGCGGTACGTCGCAGCCAGGACCACACCGCACCCGTGGAGGACCCGGTGAGGGCGGCGCTGTTCGACGCCCTCACCTCTCTGGTGGTCGACGGTCCGGGTGACTCGGGGCTGTACAGCTCGATTCCGGAGGGAATCGCGGTCGGTGTGGGTGTCGAGGACGGCATTGTCACCGTCGACCTCCCGGCGGCGTTCGAGTCCGGCGGGGGTAGCGCCATGATGTTCAGCCGCCTCGCCCAGGTGGTGTTCACCGCCACCCAGTTCCCCGAGCTCGACGCGATGCGTTTTTCCATCGACGGGCAGATCGTCGACGTGATCACCTCCGAGGGCATCATCGTGGACGGCCCCCAGAGCCGCGACAACTACCTGGATCTGCTCCAGCCGATCCTGGTTGACTCGCCCGCCATCGGCGCCGTTGTCGAGTCGCCGGTGACCATCGGCGGTGTCGCCAACGTGTTCGAGGCGGCGCTCGCCTACGAGATCACGACGGCCTCCGGCGACGTCCTGGCGGACGGGTTCACCAACGCGACCTGCGGAACCGGCTGCTGGGGCGACTACACCGTCGAGGTGCCCTACACGCTGGAGACCGAGACGGCGGGCTTCGTCACCGTCTTCGCCAACTCCCCGGAGGACGGCCGGCGGATCAACGTCGTGAGCTACCCGGTGACCCTGACGGGGGAGGGCGGCGAGACGCCCGAGACGACTCCGGCGGCCGAGCCCGGGCGGGAGATCGCCTTTCTCACCCAGGTGAGCGCCACCGAGATCGTCGCCGACTCCGCCGAGATGCTCACGGGCGACGAGGCCAACCAGGCGGCCTTCGAGGACGGGGTGATCGGATCGGTCGATGAGGGCGTTCCCAACGACTACTACATCCGCAACCAGGACGATCAGCTTCGCACCCTCGCCGTCGCCGATGGGGTGACCGTCGTGCTCCAGACGTCCGCCACCGGGTCGGTGAGTGGCGTCGAGGTTCCCATGGACGAATGGCTCGCTCTCTTCAAGGCGGATGGGACGCCGTGGGACTACGAGGTCGATGAGGTGCCGAGCTGGCCCGAGCCCCACATGGGGTACTTCGGGGCTGGGACGAAAGGAGCACCGTACTGGCTGACCTTCGACGCCGACGGCAACGTCATTGAGATCGAGCAGCAGTACCTCCCGTAACCACTTGACACGCAGCACCTGGGCCCGGGTATCACTCCCGGGCCCAGCCGCGCCCACCCCTGCTGCCAACCCAGGGTTGGCAGGTAGGGTTTTGCTGGTTGTCAGCCCACGGTTCGGTTGGTGTGAACTGTGGGCTGCGACGCCGGGTTTTCCCAAATACCAACCCTGGGTTGGGGGACAGGGTTTTGCTGGTTGTCAGCCCACGGTTCGGTTGGCGTGAACTGTGGGCTGTGACGCCGGGTTTTCCTGAATACCAACCCAGGGTTGGGAGACAGGGATCGCAGGAGCGGGGTCTCGGTATGCTGGTCGGCCCGACGACAGACGACCGACCGAGACGACACCGAGGAGAGGCGCGATGAGCGAGGTCCACGATCCCTTCCGGGCCCGGGAGACGATCGCGACCCCGCTGGGGGAGCGGGTCGTCTACCGGCTCGACGCCGTCGGGGACATCGGCGACGTCGGAGCCCTTCCCTACAGCATCAAGGTGCTGCTCGAGTCCGTGCTGCGCAACCACGACGGGCAGGTCGTCACGGACGAGGACGTGCATGCCCTCGCCCGGTACAACGCCGCCGAGGTCGCCGCCACCGAGTTCGCCTTCACACCCGGCCGGGTCGTGCTCCAGGACTTCACCGGGGTGCCCGCCGTCGTCGACCTCGCCGCCATGCGGTCCGCCATCGTGCGCATGACCGGTGACGAGACGGCCGCCCAGAAGGTCAACCCGCTCGTCCCCAGCGACCTCGTCATCGACCACAGCGTGCAGGTCGATGCCTTCAACAGCCCCATGGCCCTCCAGATCAACAGCGAGCGTGAGTTCGAGCGCAACCGGGAGCGCTACGAGTTCCTGAAGTGGGGCCAATCGGCCTTCGACAACTTCCGGGTCGTGCCGCCCGCCACCGGCATCGTGCATCAGGTCAATCTCGAGTACTTCGCCAGGGTGGTGTGGGACAACGGCTCGGTCCTGTTCCCCGACACCCTGGTGGGCACGGATTCCCACACCACGATGATCAACGGCCTCGGCGTCGTCGGCTGGGGGGTGGGCGGCATCGAGGCGGAGGCCGTCATGGTCGGCCAGCCGATCTACATGCTGCTGCCCGAAGTGGTCGGCTTCGAGCTCACCGGACGTCTCGCCGAGGGCGCCACCGCCACCGATCTCGTGCTGCGCGTGACCCAGATGCTGCGTGAACATGGCGTTGTCGGGAAGTTCGTGGAGTTCCACGGCTCCGGCCTCACCGGCATGCCGCTCGCCAATCGGGCCACGATCGCCAACATGGCTCCCGAGTACGGCGCCACCGTTGGGTACTTCCCGGTGGACGAGCAGACCACCCACTACCTGCGTCTCACCGGGCGCTCCGAGGAACTCGTGGAGACAGTGGAGCAGTACTGCCGGCTCCAAGGTCTGTGGCGGGACGAGGGCCGCCGGGTCGCCTACGGAGCCGATCTCAGGCTCGACATGTCCACGGTCGAGCCGTCCCTCGCCGGCCCGAAGCGGCCCCAGGACCGCATTGATCTCAGTGGCATGAAGGACCAGTGGCGCTACGACCTCGCCGAGGTGTTCTGCAAGGCGGCGAACGCCGGACCCGGCACCGTCGAGGAGATGGCCGGCGAGGGCGGTGGCGTGCTCACGGAGACA
>Ga0315545_1000970_pt1 | contig 29432 bp, 21 predicted proteins | sample SalMarSW160210MG_FD_203096 | JGI IMG/M metagenome (GOLD analysis project Ga0315545, IMG submission 203096) | Salt marsh sediment microbial communities from the Plum Island Ecosystem LTER, Massachusetts, United States - Salt Marsh Sediment SW1602-10 ...
CTGTTTAAAAATAATTTCTTATCATCATGTTTTATCAGAAAACGCCAATCTAATTGCGCCTAACTTTGCATCTTACTGCGGGGTTCGTCGCTCTTCAGCGGGCGCTGCTTTTTGCGGTCCGCTGAAAGAGCCTTGTTAGAGCTTTCAAGTCTTATCTACTTTCTTGTGAATTTATAGATAGACCACAAAAAAACTACCCCAGGATAGCTTTCATATCTTTCTTTATCTTCATCAGACCAATCGGTGATTTCTAAAAATTCGTCATCCATAATACAGCCACCACAAGCATTTACCTTTTGGGTTTTTATGGCTTGCTCACAAATAGCTCTCAGTGTAAAAGATTCCATTTTTTGGACTTCTTCGTCTTCGGATTTGTGTTCGGAAAACATTGGTAAAATTGTCAAAGCAACTCCAAAAAGATTATCATCAATGAATTCCCCTTTTTCAATATCATTTACTTGTTTAACAGCAGACTCGTGACGGTCTAATGCGTATTTATATATTGTCCATTTTTTTGGAGAATAATATCTTATCCATGCATGTTTCATCTCCACAAGGATAGATATTTTTGTTGGACCTCCAATTCTGCACCAATAATCAACCCTACCGTTTTTATAGTCATTCTTGCTTTCTTTGCTTTTGTTGACCTTTCTTGCGACGCCTGGCTCTTGCATCATATAGCCATCGCAGAGTTTATATAAGGCAGTTGTTACTGCTGTTTTAAGTTGTTGTTCACCGTACCAAAATAAATGATCAAGACCTTGATCGTTTATTGAATAATTTGCATACAGATAGATGTCATCGATAATATTTTTTTGAAAATTATATACGAAGTTTTTAACAATATTTCTGCCTTTTCCTGAAAGACTTTTTTGGTACAAAAGAATTTGTTCCATCCATCTCAATCTCACATCTTCTAAATTTTTAATGCTCTAACGGGCGCGAGATGAGCTGCACCCCCGACTTGGGGAAAATGATGACAGCCTCTTCGCGGCATTTTTTATCGTTTCTTTTAAAGATATTTTTTCGGGTAGTTATCCTTTTGGGTTTTGGGTCATCATTTTGTCCAACAAAGGGGGCAAGCGAAGCGCAGCCGCGACCGCAGGGAGCGGTGTCAGCTCCATTGAGTTGATGGCCGCCGCTTCGCGGCGGACAACAACTCATGTCATCTCGCGCCCGATGGCGTGCCGCGAAGCGGCGCGCCATCATAGATTAGACGGCCTAATAGCCGTAGTTAATTACGGCTGTTTGCCGCTACAAAGTTAAAAAGTATAAACAATACAAGGTATTAGTATTCACCTTTGTTTTATATTGAAATGTGAAATACGGCTAAAATGCAGCCTATTTCTAATATGCGGCTGTTTTGCCGTATAGTTATTTTTTCATATATTTTATAACATTATAATATCACAAAAAATAATGCGATTAAGGCTTATATTGATCTTGGGAATACGTCTAACCAGGCTTTTTTATGAAGAACTCAACAAGTATATAAGAAGCAGAAGTTCAGGCAGCTAAATTTTGTAGTAACAATAGGACAAATATTTAACCCTAATTGATCGTAAACAAAATGGGAAAAATATTTTATGTGTTTGATTTATTATGCATTTTAGTGAATTTAAATGCATTTTCATAGCTCTCCAATAAATGAGATAGAAATTTATTTAAAAAATCCCATTTTGTTTACCCGTTGGGAAATCCGATGATACCCCATCTTCTTCGTTATCAAGGGCTCGCAGTAGACGACTACGGCTTCGCCCTTGATGCCTCAAATCTGGGCCATCCTCGACAATCGCTCAATTTAGGTAATATTTAATAAATAAATCCGATTTTGTTTTGCATATTATTAAAAAAATGTCAATAGTCAAAGGCGATTAAAACAGGGCAACCGCATTTGAATCCCATTGCAAGGAGAACGCTCCACGACGTCAAGTTAATTCACCAAAAAAAATCTGTGAATTGTAATATGGGTTGATATTGCAGGAAATAGTCTGTAGATGTTTGAGCAACAACCTTGTTCTAAATTAACAAACCTAACCCGGATAAACCGGAACCAAGAAATATTTGCTATAAAATGCACAAAATTTACAACTAAGTACACGCATTCTTAAATACGGTATCGTATTATAATTTGATAATTTAAAATCACCGCTGAGTCGCCCCAGTACGATCTCCCGGACCTACGGGGCAGGCAGAGGTCGCAGAGAATTTGTTACTTTTTTGCTTTCCGCTGACCCCAGAGGAATAGGCTTTGCATTCCACGGGGCAGGGACGCCGGAAAGCAAAAACATGCATTCCTGTGGGATAAAGAAATAACCACCTGTTTTTCAATATAATATTAACTTTATAAAGGTTGAGCTATTTTCTTTTGCCGTCCCCTCAACGGCAAAAGAAATAATATTTAACTCTGCGGCCTTTGCGTCTCAAGCGAAGCGGGCGGTGAAACAATATAAAAAAATACGTCATCGAACTTACGAATCAGAGCACAAAGCGCCTAACTTTTTAAAATCTAATGAAAAGATTATACAATCGATCCTATTTTTTTGATCAGGGGATTCATTTTGAATGCCAGCGGTGCGGGGTATGCTGTACCGGGGATCCGGGGATCATATATGTCGGGAAAGATGAACTTACGCGTATCGCCGAATACCTTTCTCTTCAAGTTTCCTTTTTCATTGAAAAATATCTCTATCCCATAAAGAAAGGATACAGTATCAGAGAACTTGCAGATGGACGGTGTTCTTTTTATGAAAACGGGTGCACCATCTATCCGGTTCGTCCAGACCAGTGCAAAACATTCCCTTTCTGGTTTGAGAATTTACGGTCTGCCAAAAAATGGAAACGCATATCCAAGGAGTGTCCGGGTATTGGTTGTGGCCCCCTATATTCCAAAGAACAGATTCTGGAAATCGTTCAATCGAACATTGATGATCTTATAAAACCTAAATCTTGCATGAAAATTAATGAGAATTTTTAGATTACTTATTTGAGATAGGTTTGTACAACATCATGTAATGATACTTTCTACCCAAATGGTATAAGGAATGATGATCTTTTTTATTCATTAATTTTCACCCAAAGGGCAAGTCGGAGGCTTCCATCTGCTGCGTTATTAAGGGTTCGTAATAGTTCACTATGACTTCACCCTTAAGTGCCTTGCATATGAAAGCCTCCGACTCGTGCAAAATTCAGGTATGTCACTTAACCAACAATTATACTTTGGATGAATAAAAATACCTATCTTGAATAATTGATCCTTCACCCGGTTTGGAATTGATAGGGTTACTGAGAAAATGAGACCTTTGAAAAATGTCCAATTTTGTTCAAGGCCAAGAAAGGCGAAAATTTTAACCACAGGAATACATTGAGTATTTTGAGGATTAAAATTTGAGCCTGACGCTGGAATTGGACAAAAGGGGGCGTTTTGCAAAGGTCTCAAAATACGGATTCGGGAAACCCGTGCCGTTGCGCAATTTTCTCGAACATTTGTGTGAGTCCGACTCCCAGCGTGAAGACCGAGCCGATGTCGAGATTCTCGTCTGCTGTTTCATCGAAAAAAACATTGAGGCTGGATTCGAGACCGTCTTCCGGCAGCCAGTAACATACCATCACAGGAACTCGGGGCAGGGGGTGCAAAACCACGGATATATCTGATTCGAATTGTTTTTCCACCTGCTTTCCGCTTAATACATGGACCATATCATCAAAAAGATCGGTATAGGTGTCTGCCACTCGTTTCAAAGGCTCTTCGCATCGTTTCTGAAAAAGCGGATACCGTTCCTTTCCGTGTTTCAGCTCCCGAAACGAAACCCATTTTCCCGAAACCGGTACCCCTTTGCCGTAAAGAACGTAGGTGAGAAACGGGATGGCCACCCATGGATTGATGTGGATGTCAGTGGAAAGATTCCCTTTTGTATTCACGCTGAAATTTTTGCCCAGCACCTTGAGTGTCAGCTTGTCATCCGAAAACCGGGCTCCTATTCTTTTGGCGGCCCGGGCAAGGTCAAGGTTGGCAATTTCGTTTTTTAGCTTTTCCAGGTAGGCATCCCGGTTCTGTTCAACGGCATTCTGATTTTCGGTTTCCCCGGAGAACCGTTCAATAGTTTCCGGATCCAGTTTCGGGCATTCCTTGAGCTGTTTTTCCCCCTTGAAGACCGCTCCTGCAAATGCAAGACATGTTTTTTTGCCGCATTCCCGGCAATTCGACTTGTCGAGCAGCTGAAAGATTTCCATGGCGTTTTTCGGTTGCGGCATGCAAGTCCTCCTCTTTTATCTGCGTTTCAACCTCGGCACAATTTAAGTTTCCAATGCAGAAATTAGCAATTTTTCGCAAGGTCAAGAAAATCAAGGAATTACGCGGAGGCGTAAAAGTAGTACGCCGCACAAATAATTCCGCAGATTGACGTAGAGATTGCGGAAAAGGGCAATTTCTGGATGGAAACTATCTAAATTTAAATATATGCTGGGCTATGTCAACCCCCTACCCAAATCAAAATCCACCGCCGAAATAATATCGCAGTTAATTTTCGCGTTGAAAAGGTAATCCTTATCAATTAAAAGTCGTCTCATAATTTTTACGGGCCTTGACGACAAGGGGATGATGCATGTATAAAAAATATGGATTAAACATGACTCATCCATATTTTAATTGCCGATTGCGGTGGTTAGATAGGGATAATGATGAATAGATGATCAAGGAGGGTAAAACAAATGAAAGTGGTAGCCTTTAATGGAAGTGCAAGAAAAAATGGCAATACGGCCATTCTTGTTAATCATGTTTTCAAAGAACTTCAAAAACAAGGGATAGAAACCGAACTGGTACAACTTGCCGGCAAGGAAATACACGGATGTATCGCGTGTTATAAATGCTTTGAAAATAAAGATCAACGATGTTCCGTAACCCATGACGTATTAAATTCATGTGTTGAAAAAATGATCCAGGCCGACGGCATAATCCTGGCTTCTCCCACATATTTCGCCAACATTTCCACAGAGCTTAAAGCATTAATTGACAGATCCGGAATGACAAGCATCGCCAATGGGGGAATGTTCAAACGCAAAGTGGGTGCAGCCGTGGTTGCTGTTCGCCGCGGGGGAAGCATTCATGCATTCAATGCGATTAACCATTTCTTCTTTATCGGGCAGATGATTGTACCCGGTTCCAACTATTGGAACATGGGTTTTGGTATGGACAAGGGCGATGTGGAAAAAGACGAAGAAGGTCTGGGTACCATGAAGGTTCTTGGGGAAAATATGGCCTGGCTGTTAAAGAAAATTCACGGTTGATCCATAATCATTTCAACCCGGATTTGTCACCCATTCGAGCAGTGCAGGGATAAGAGGATTGACACGCATTTTTAATTTCTTATATTTAATTTATGCAAATGTGAATTTTGCATTAATTTCAGATATTTTTTTAATTTCTCAACAAACAGGATATAGACAGTTATTATGAAGACTTTCAAATGGAGAAAAGCTATTTTTGCCGGAATTTTGTCGCTTGTGCTGTGCGTAAACCTATATGCAGCCACTCGACAAAGAATTGAATCCGCACTTGAATCGGCACGCAAGGATTTACGTATCAGTATCGCCACCGAGGAACAAATCGATTCAGAGCTGGCAAAACTTAAAAAATCCAGGGATGCGTTGTCGGATATCGTTGAAGATTACGAACTTTACTTGAGCCGGGTTCAGGCCATGGTTGCTGAAAATCGCAAGATGGTTGCAAAAATAGAAGCACTCCATGCCAGGTATAATATCCAAAAATCACCGGACGGGTCAGCATATAGTGATGATACTGAAGCGATGGTGAATCCTGCAATTCCCGAGGAACAGGTGGTAGATGAAGTGCTCGCATTGGATCGCCAACTGGATAGCTCTCTGGCCCAATTCGACGAGATGCTGCTTAAGGAATTGGATTTGATCCGTGCGAAATCATCGGAACGAATGCAAGATCTGGCCGAGGAAGCGGCGGCTGCGGCAAAACGCTTGCGTGACCAGGGCATCGAAATAAATACTGATTTTGAGGATGAATCCGTTGAGTCCGAGCAGGGTTCGACCAATGCTCAGAAAAAGGTCGAAACAGAGGAAGGCGCCTCCGAAACCGGAAAACAAAATAAATCTGAAGGCGACAAGGATGATGGCGAATTGACCACTCGGGACTCATCCCGGGAAGCCGTTGAAGGTGCCGGGAATCATCCCAAAAATCGCTACGACCCCAAAGATGATGACATCGTGGCCAGACAGCTTCGCGAAGCGGCGGAAGAGGAAGCTGATCCCGAACTCAGGAAAAAGCTCTGGAAAGAATATGAACACTATAAAAAAAATATGGGTAAATAAAATAAGGATATTATCCATTATTCCACTATTATAATGTACCCTTGGGACAAAAATCATGACTCATGTGCTTAGATGAAATTTACTAATCATCATAATTTGGTATTCATATGTTTTATTTTAATTTTATCCAATGGGTGTGCTACCTATTATGCTCAGAAAGTCGGCCCCACTGACATAATGAAAGCCCAGGAAGAAATCCTTGAAGACCAATTGCTTGATGTGGGCATTCAAGTCTTTGAGTCCGACAAAATTACAGAAAGGCAAGCCAAAGAAGAACATACCAGCCCGGAAGTCAGAAAAGCGGAAAGCCATTTCATACCGTATCATCTGAAAAATACCCTGCAGCAAAGCAATTACTGGGGTGCTGTTCGTGTACTTCCCACTGAGACGGAAAGTATCGATGTTCTGGTTAAAGGTAAAATCCTTGAGTCAAACGGGGAAAATTTGGCAGTTCAAATACACGTGGTCGATGCCACCGGAAGAAGCTGGTTCAGTAAAAATTATAAATCCCAAGCCACATCCGAATTTTATTCCGGCAATCTGATGGGAGAAAAAGATGCGCATCAAGACCTATACAATGCGATCTCCAATGACATGGCTGAATATTTCAAAAGGTTGCCTCCTGATAAAATCAAAAAAATCCGTACCGTATCGAAATTAAAATTTGCAGAGGATTTTGCACCGTCCGCCTACAGTGGATATCTGGCAAAAGATATAGAAAACATCATTACCGTCAATCGCCTGCCCGCCGATGAAGATCCTATCATGATCCGCCTACTTAAGATACGGGAGCGGGAGAACATGTATATAGACACCTTGAACGGATACTATGAAGAATATTATTCTGAGATGTGGTCTTCCTATGAGAATTGGCGTAAGCTCAATTACGAAGAAATTAAGGCGATCAAAAAGATCAAGCGGGAGGCCACCATGCGCAAGCTGGCAGGTGCGTTGCTGGTGGCAGGTGCTGTTGCGCTGGGTGCAGGGAACGCCAAAAACACCGGAGCGCTTCAGGTAGGCATGATCCTGGTGGGCGGTCAGGTGATCATCCAGGGGTTTAATATTACCAAGGAAGCTGAAATCCACTCATCAGCAATCAAGGAGCTCAGCGAATCTTTTGGAGGCGAGATGCGCCCTGTTGTCATGGAGTTCGAGGGTCAGCAGTATGAACTGACCGGATCGGCTGAAGAACAATTTAAACACTGGCGCGAATTGCTGCAACAGATATATCTCAAAGAAACCGGCTTCGATCCGGATGTTTCACCGGAAACCGGGGAAGAGATGAAAACTGAAAACTCTGAATAAAATCGAGTATCAAAACAAATTAAATAGGACGCCCCAGTACCATTTGCCGAAGCTACGGGGCAGGCAGATTTTCGCAGACCCGCCTGCCATGCGAGGCTCAAGCGGGCAGGTATACACAGACAATATTGTTATTTTGCAATTTAAGAATCTTGATAATCTGTGTTCATCTGTGTCCAAAAAAGGAAATTCCGAGACGTTCAATTATGCCGTCTGAAAAATCGACACAATCTCCTCAAAATAAACAGACTTCAGATCACAACGTGGAAATAATCACGCCGCTTAAGGTGCGCAGTCCCAGCGATCAACCGGATTCATCCCGTCCATTTCGGTTGACTGTGACACCTATTTTACTCTTGCTCATAGGCCTGGTGGTAGTGGCAGCAGGCGGCTTTATTTTCATCCGTCATTTATCGAAACATCCGGTGAATGTGAGCGAAGAAACTCATGGGACCAAAAAATCGGAAGTCCACGTCCAAAAGAAACCGGTCCCGGATGCCACCCGGAGGACCCAATTACAGGTCGACCCTTTGACACCGTCTGCACCCGTAACTCTCGACCCACAACAGACCATGGAACCGCAACAAACGATCAATCCTGCAAAACGGGCTCTTGAAAAAGAAAATGCGGAGAAGGCGCTGGAAGCGTTTTTAAAAATAAAAAAAGTGATCCAAGAAAAGGGCGTGGCTGAATGGGGCGGTAAAGAATATGAGGAAATGACAACCCTCAACCGGGAAGCGGATGAGCGGTTTATGGATCATATGTTTTTGGCTGCCGCTGAAAAATATGTGCAAGCCGGCAGGAAAGCAGCCGGGTTGGCCGACACGACCCAAGCTGTGTTTCAAAGACTGCTTGAGGAAGGTCGGAAGGCTCTTGAAGAGGGTGACAGTAACATTGCCCAAAAAAAATTCCGCACGGCCTTAATGATCGAACCGTTCAGTGATCCGGCCCAACGAAATCTGGAACGGGCTGAGAAGCTTGATGCGGTGAATCTCCTGGTAGAATCGGGCAAAACCCATGAGAAAAATGGCCGGTTTGCTTTTGCCCACACCGATTACCAGGAAGCCCTGAAGCTGGACCCTGAATCCAAAGAGGCTCAAAAGGCCCTAAACCGAGTGAAAGAACGGATCGTCGGCCAACAATTTCAGAAACTCATGTCAGATGGATTGACGGCATATCACGACGGCCGTTATCAATCTGCCAGGACCCAGCTTCTAAGGGCAAAATCGTTCCGGCCCGATTCACGCGAAGTACAGAATGCTCTATTACAGGTTGATGAGGCAATCCGGCTCGCTAAAATTGAAAAACTGCGGCAGAAAGCGTTGACTGCCGAGCAGACTGAAGATTGGCAGAAGGCCCTTAGATCTTATCTGGCGGTTCTTAAAATTGATCCCAATATAAGCTTTGCCGTACAGGGTAAAGAACGTGCTCTGGAACAAATTCGCGTTGCCAAGCGGATTCGGTTTTTTCTTGAAAAACCCGATGTCATGGAATCAAACCCGCAGCTTCAAAATGCGGTACTTGTCATCGAGGAAACCGAAAGCTTACAACCGAGAGGACCGCGACTCAGCCAACGGTTGGATGAACTAAAGGCTCTGGTGGATGCCGCTCGGACCCCCGTTAAGGTGATGATCGAATCAGATAATCTCACGGAAGTTGCCGTTTATAAAGTCGGCAAACTTGGGCGATTTACCACTCGCGAGTTATCGCTGAGACCCGGTAGTTACACAGTGGTCGGTTCACGTGATGGGTACAAAGATGTCCGGCAGAAAATCATTGTGAAACCCCGCCAGAAAGCAATGCGTGTAACGGTTATATGCGGAAATAAGGTGTGACCTCAAAACGGGTCAAATAAAAATGGAATCAAAACCGATAAAAATCGAGCCCAAATCCTTTCGCTCCGGGCGTCCCTCCCCAAGAGTAAAGCCGTTTAACATCTTAAAATGGTTTTCCGGTGTTTTTTTGGGAGTTGTTCTGATCTTACTGGGGATCTCGGCATGGTTTGTCTTTACGGCCCGCCAGGTCGTGATAACCATAGCGCCTGTTCCTGAAACCCTAGCGTTTTCCGGAAGCATGCTTACGCCCCGAATCGGCGACTATTATCTGATGCGACCCGGAGAATACACGTTGACGGCATTAAAGGAGTGCTTTTTCCCCCTCGAGCATCCGTTTCGGGTCAGTGCTGAAAAACGGCAGAATTTACATCTGAAGATGAAAAAACTTCCCGGTCGGCTTATGATCCAAGCCCATCAATCCGGCGTGACCCAGAGCAACATTGTTGGTGCGCAGGTGTATATCGACGGTCATGAGGTCGGAAAAACCCCCATAGAAAGTCTTGAAATAAAGCCGGGTCCGGCAAACCTTGAAATTCGCGCCTCGAATTACCAGGACTTGAAGACGGATATCAAGGTGCACGGGTGCGGAAAACTTCAGGAGTTTAATATGGCGCTGCTTCCGGGATGGTCGGATGTTACCGTCAGTTCCGTGCCCCAGGGCGCTGCCCTAAAGATTGACGGAAAATTGTTCGGAAACACCCCTTCACGCATTCAGCTTGCGGCCGGCACTTACCTGCTGGAAATCAGTGCCGATCTCTATAAAACCTGGAAACACCGCCTGGTCGTGAAACCGAATGAACCCCAGGAAATAAAGGATATACAGCTCCAGCCGGCTGACGGCAAGTTGGCGATCAAAACAAAACCCGTCGGGGCGAATGTGATGATTGGCGGAACGTTCATCGGTCAAACGCCGCTGGTGATTGATCTTTCTCCCAATGAAGATCACGTGGTTCGAATTTCCAAGGCCGGTTATGAAAAAGCAACCCGTAACGTGAAGGTTCCATCGGCAACATCAACACGGCTCGACGTAAATTTAAAACCCAGGGAAGGCATCATACACTTTTGGTTGAAACCGGCAGACACGGAACTTCTGGTGAACGGCAAATCATGGGGCACTGCCCCCAAGCAACTACAACTGATTGCAGTGGAACATACCCTGGAATTCAAAAAAAAAGGATACCGCTCGTATCGTACCCGTATTACACCCCGGCCCGGGTTCCCACAACAATTGAAAATAGCCCTGATAAAAGAGAGTGTTTCCAAAGAAGCGACATCCACGATGATCACAACCCAAACCGGTTACCGGCTGAAGTTAATTCGGCCCAAGACGTATACCATGGGATCTTCACGCAGAGAACAGGGACGCAAATCCAATGAGACCCTGAGGAAGGTCAAACTGACACGGCCGTTTTACATGGGGCTTCAAGAAGTGACGAACAAAGAGTTCAAGGAATTCATGGGCCAGCACAATTCAGGAACTTTCAAATCCAAACATCTGAACCGTGACGATCAGCCTGCGGTTGGGATAACCTGGGAACAGGCGGCGCTGTTCTGCAACTGGCTCAGCGCCAAGGAATCACTCTCGCCTGCCTATAGTAAAAAAGGGGAAAAGCTGGTTGCGGTAGAACCGTTAAATACCGGTTACCGACTGCCGACCGAAGCCGAGTGGGAATACTGTGCCCGGTTTACCAACACGCAGACATCCTTAAAATATCCATGGGGTCATAAATTCCCTCCCAAGCAATTATCGGGAAATTATGCCGATCAATCCGCAAAAGACTTGCTCCCGAACGTTCTTGAAGGGTACAATGATCAATATGCGGCAACGGCCCCTCCGGCCAAATTTAAACCCAATGGGCTGGGCCTGTATGATATGGGGGGAAATGTGGCGGAATGGTGTCACGACTATTATTCGATTTACAGCTATGCACCCGAAAAGATGTATGCAGACCCGGTCGGGCCGGTGAACGGTAAACACCATGTAATTCGGGGTTCCAGCTGGAAGCACGGAAGCATCGGCACTCTAAGGCTGGCATACCGCAGTTACAGCGATGATAAACGGCAGGATGTCGGTTTTCGGGTTTGCAGGTACTTAAAATAAATCAAACACATCAAATATTTTTCCCGTTTTGTTTACGCTCAATTAGGGTTAAAGTAAACATGACCTACTGGTATATCATAATTATTGTTTGTTTGGGGGTATGTGTTCCCCAAATGACCTGTGCCGGAACCGATCCGGCAAGATCCTTGAATGATTTAAACGGGCCGCTTATAAAAAATGTAGATTCAACTCATCATGCGGGAATATATTTTGCACAAAATGATCCGAAGAAAACGTCGAACACCGTTTCTGCCGATGATCTCTCAAAAGCCGAGGAAAAAACAACCCAATCGGAAACCCTAACAAAAGATAAAAATGCCCAAAAAAACACAAAACAGATGAAGCCGTTCGTCCCTTCAGAAAAGATTCCGGCGGATCAGGGGGTGGATTTCCCGTACGATATTTGATCGGCATAAAAACTGAATCATGGTATTGCTTGTTGCACTCGCGATCAGGTGGAGTGAAATATGATGTAACTTCTCAGTAAGTTCTGGTGTATAAAATGATAATAGTGAGCCGAATCCATAATTTATTGAGAAGTTACAATATGATTAATGAAGATATTATTAAAGCTGAAAAATTTTCTGATATCAAAAAAAAGAATTCATCATGAAAAAAACATTACCTGTATCCATGGAATTTATTTACCAGCTATTCTCTCTGATTTTGATTATCATTGTTGTCCATGCCGCTTACGTGGGCATCATCCGTCCCAATGCCGATGCCATCCTGGAACGGCAGGCCGCTATGATCGAAAAGGACAAAACCCTGAGTACAGAGCGGTCGGTCTATGTGTTGATTCGAGACTATGAGCAGGAATCGTGTTTTATTCTCATGTTCTGGGCGCTGGCCATTATGGTGTTTAAAGCCGTTACCACCATAAGGCACCGGACTTTGATAGAGAGGGATTTGATTCCGCTGGCCGAAGGTGTGCGTATCCTGCCTGAAGATACCCGGGAACTGTCCCGGGAGATTCAAGCGTTGCCGCCTTATCAACGGAACGCATTGCTTCCAAGAGCGTTGCTTGCGGGTTTGCAGAGATTCAGCTCTACCCGAAATGTTCAGGATGTTGCGGATGCCACCCATGCCTACTGCTCGGCGGAAGGCGAACGGCTGGAATCCGAATTGTCTATGATCAGGTATGTTGCCTGGGCCATTCCCTGCATCGGATTCATCGGCACGGTCCGGGGAATTGGAGATGCGCTCGGACAGGCGCACCAGGCCATTGAAGGAGAGATCTTCGGTGTTACCCGCAGTCTGGGAGTCGCGTTCAACTCCACCCTGATCGCACTTCTTATCAGTATTGTTCTCATGTTCATGTTGCACCAACTGCAACTCCTTCAGGAAAGATATGTGTTGGAAACCGAAGCCTATTGTGAGGATAAATTAACCAGACATTTACATATGCAACAACAACAATAAAATTGAGACTTTTGCAAAACGCCCCTTTTTGCTCAATTTCTGCGTCAGGCTCAAATTTTAATCCTCGAAATACTCAATGTATTCCTGTGGTTAAAATTATCGCCTTTCTTGAACTTAAACAATAATTGACATTTTTCAAAGGTCTCAAAATTCATCTGTTGGGGTGCTTAAATGACGCTTCTCGGACTTGAACTCAGTGATGCCGGAATCTTAGCTGCCGGCGGTAAACCGCCGAGATTATTGGAGGTCGACGCACAGAAGCAAGAAAGCCCGGGGTTTGCCATCCCGGAAAAAAAGCGTCTGGTTGTTGGAAATTCCGCAGCAAGCAAGGCACACCTGTTTCCGCTTCAGGTCATCAACAGGTTCTGGGATCAATTGAATACGGAACCCCTGAAGCAAACGCATCGGCATGCGCGGAATCATGCTGAAATTGCCTGTGCTCACCTATCCCACATCTGGGAAAATATTAAAATGCATGGCGATGAGATGGTTATCGCTGTTTCCGACTATTACAGTCGGGAACAACTGGGACTTATTTTGGGGATGGCCCAGGAACTGTCGATTCCTGTTAACGGTTTTGTATCCCTTCCAATAGCCGCATCATTTAATCCTTGTCCTGATGCAATGCTGCTGCATTTGGATATTCATTTGCACCGGTTTGAGATGGTTTATCTCCGTCAGGATGAGCAGTTGACCCGGGAGAACTCGGTGGCCGTCCAGGAAATTAACCTCGAGCAGTTATACCGGGGCTGGGTGGAATCCATTGCCGAAGAATTTGTGCGTACCACAAGGTTCGACCCGCTTCATCAGGCCGCCACCGAACAGGAGCTATACAGCCGTTTACCCGCTGCTCTGGAAATCTTTAAAAGTCAGTCATCGTTTATATTTGAAATATCACACGGAAAACATCGTTATCGCACTCCCTTGCTCTGGGACCTGCTGAAACAAAAGAGCGAGGCGGTGTATGATGAAATCCGCCGTTCTATTGTAAAAATGCGAGATGCGCACGGTAAAAACAGCCTTTTGATTGCTCTCCAGCTGACCCATCGAATCGCCCGCCTACCGGGATTAAAGGATAAACTTTCAGAAATTGATCATTGCGAAATTATGGAACTCGAACCCGGTGCCGGCGCTCTGGGTGTTTTGCGGATCTGGGACCAGTTGGGAGATCGGCACTCCGGTAATGGAGCGTCCTTTTTCACCAGCCGTCCCTGGCGGCAGGCAGAACCGAAAGTGTCCCAAACCATTCCTTATGAAACTCCCGGTAAGATGCGGCCGACCCATTTGCTCTACCGGGATGTGGCCTATCCGCTCTCCCAAAAACCTCTTTTCATGGGCTGCGATCCTTACCCGGCCGGAAAAGGCATATATGTTCAGGCGCAATCATCCAGCGTTTCTAAAAAGCATTGTACGGTTCACCGTGATGCGGACAGGATTATCTTAACGGATACCAGCAATCAAGGAACGTTCGTGAACGATCAAAGGGTCGAGGGGAGCACGACACTGGAACTTGGCCAAATCGTTCGTCTGGGGACATCCGGAGAAACCTTCCGTCTCATTGCCTGTATGGAAACCCATGAAACGTAGAAAATTAAATGTATTCAGCTTATCTTTTATCGACTGCATCTGCTGCGGGTTAGGGGCAATCATTCTTTTGTTTGTCCTGGTAAACGCCAAGGGTGCCGTTCGTCGGAATGCCGTGACGTCGGATTTGCGTGCTGAGGCCAACAAGCTGGAAGAACAGGTTTTGGACGGTAAAAAAAAATTGGTTGAGGCCCGCAACATCCTATTGCAAAACCAGACCGAACTGGTGACGACCCAGGGGCGATCCAGTGAAATCATAGACATACTCAATGAAAATAAGGTGGAACTGGCCGATCGGGACAAGGATACCCTGGCAACCAAAACACACATCAATAAGCTGAAAACCGATTTAAAATCTCTGGAAGAGGAACTCCGGCGATTGAAGGCCGGGGCAAAAACACAGGATGAGTTGGGGTCCGGGTTGCGCCCGTTTCCCGGGCATGGGGATCGACAGTATCTCACCGATTTGAAGATGGGCGGCAAACGAATTTTTATTTTGGTGGACGTTTCCGCCAGCATGCTGGATGAAACCATTGTGGGGATTATTCGTCGGCGCAATCTAAAGAATTCCCAAAAATTAAGTGCCCCCAAATGGCGTCAGGTCGTAAAAACCGTGGATTGGCTGATAACCCGGTTTCCACCGACCAGTAAATTTCAAATATACACATTTAACGACACCGCACGTCCATTGATTGAAAAAACAAAAGGGGTCTGGCTGGATGCCGGTAAGGTTGATCCATTAACCCTTGCGGCAGACAGCATGCACCGGGTGGTTCCGGAGAAAGGAACCAGCTTGTTAAACGCATTCAAAGCCATAGGGGAGATGAAACCGGCTCCGGACAACATATTTTTACTTTCCGACAGTTTGCCGACCATGGGCAGCAGCAAGCCGTGGCAAACAAGAGTTTCCAGCAAAAAACGTGTCCGTTTATTTAATGAGGCGATCAAGAAATTGCCGGTCCAAGTTCCGGTGAACATTATCCTTTATCCCATGGAGGGGGATCCGCTGGCTGCGGATGCCTATTGGCGTCTGGCCAAGAAAACCAAAGGATCTTTTTTCTGTCCTTCGAGAAATTGGCCGTAAACGCAGTCCATTGGCTATTTATGCATTATGAAAAACAGAAGACGGGACCTAGAAATATTCAGCCTTTCCTTTCTTGATTGCATCTGCTGCGGTTTCGGCGCCATCATTTTGTTGTTTGTGCTGTCCAAATTTGCCGAACCGGTGGTCATTGAAAAAATCAAGGAAAATATGCAGACCCAAATCGTTCGCCTGGAAAACGAACTGTTTGAAATCCGGGGCGAAACTCAAATCTTGAATCGCGAGCTGACGGCGAAAAAGGAGCAATTGTCCCAAGAGAAGGAAAAGCTCGCCCGTCTCCAGGGCGATCTTTCGGACGTTGAAGGCCAATTCGCTGCATCCAAAGACGACGCCATGGTACAAAATATTATTGAAGGCAAACTGGCCCGGGCACGACAGGAACTGACCGAAGAAATGAAGCGACTTTTGAAAAGCCGACCCAAAAAAATTACCACTTCGGTGGGGGGTATCCCGGTGGACAGCGAGTATATCGTTTTTATCATTGACACTTCGGGCAGCATGCAGCGGAATGCCTGGCGCCTGGTACAGAAAAAAATGCGGGAGACTCTCGAAATCTATCCCAAAGTCAAAGGTATTCAGATCATGAACGATATGGGAAATTTCCTGTTTTCCCAGTATGCTGGAAAATGGATACCGGACACCCCCGCCCGCCGCAGGGCTATCATCTCAGCCCTCAGTTCCTGGAGCTCTTTCAGCAACAGCAGTCCGGTGGAAGGGATTACCGCAGCGATCAATAGGTTCTATTCGAAAAATAAAAAAATAAGTCTCTATGTATTTGGTGACGAATTTAGTGGTACGGCAATCCAACCGGTCGTCAATGAGGTGGACAGAATCAACACGGCAACAAAAGACGGTTCTCGTCGCGTCCGGATTCATGCCGTGGGTTTTCCGGTGGTCATGGAAAAAACCAACCAACGCGGCAACACCGGGGAAAGATTTGCTACCCTGATGCGCGCGTTATGTCAGAGAAACGGTGGTACCTTTGTCGGGCTGAACAGCACAAGACCTTGAACTGAAAAAACGAGCGTTTTCCTAAAACCTAAAACTCTCGTAAAAGGAGTTTTTTTGATTTTTTAGGAGACCATCAAATGTAAATCATAAAAAATTAAGATTCGTTTCATGCGAAATAAACACAGAAAGCAACCTCATAGTTGATTAATTAGGGTGAAATTGTAACCTGCCGGGTGTTCTTTCATCGAGGATCTCCTCTGCTTCCTGGATATTGGTTGCATTCTCCACCGTGGCAGCAATTTGAAAATTCATTGGACTTCGCTGGAATAAACTTGAATTGCGATTGTTTTTTATAACATAAACTATTTTACGGGCGCCATAAGCATAAATTAAATCTGTTGTATTAAACAGCAGGTCTTCGTCACTCTGGCGTATTAGCCCCTTTTTATTTACAACGGCCACACAGGTGAAACCCGGCGCCAGATATCTGCAGGCACTTTCGATTTGGTTGACGTACACTGGGATATCAATGTAATCTTTATCTCCTAAAGTTATATAAAGTCTGTTCTTTATGGGATTTGTTTGAATATCGTACATGAATACCTCCCTTACCTAAATCCATTCGTTTGTTATTTTTTTTGAGAATCATGAGATTAAAATGAGATAAGATAAACTTAGGGGCTTCGCCCCAATTGGAATAATGGAATAATGGAGTAATGGAATGATGGTTTTGAAGGAGTTTTTTACAATTAAAATGGTTTATTTCCGCCAATACTCCCAATATTCCAGAATTCCAGAATTCCAGAATTCCATTTTGATGGCACAAACAGGTTGCCATTGATAAACTTGTATTTTCAAAAAGTTGTAGAATTTCCGAGACGTAAAATCATACATCCCATGTTTTCATTGGATAAATAACTTTAAAAAGCAAAAAATGTGCCATGATAGTAATTTGTAAAATTATTTGCTTTTACAGAGGGTTATCAAATGAAAATCTCATGAATGGATTTCAGAGGTGTCAATAATTTTAACAATGTGTAAAAATATCGGAAAGATAAAGAAACACTGATATCAACGGACAGGTGTTTTTTGCGGGGACGTCTTCCACACTCGTTCGAGGATTTTCAGCACCTCGGATTCATCCACATCCGTCCACCTCTCATAGGCATCGGCAACCGCATATCTCAGTCCGCTGCGGATATTGGGGCAAAATACGGCATCCACTTGAGATACCATGGCATCCAGCGATTCTTTATGTGCGGTAGGCACGGCCACGATGATATGCTTGGCTCCGGCCTTTTTCAGCGCTTCCACGGCAACGCGCAGGGTGAATCCGGAAGCAAGTCCGTCATCCACAAGGATAGAGGCCTGTCCGGATAGATCCGGAAACCGATGTTTTTTTCGGAGTTTTTCCATCCGCCGGTTGACTTTAGCAGTCGTTTCTTCAATGCCGGCTCGTATCTGTGACTCGGAAAGTCCGATTCGAGCCATCAAAGCGCTGTTAAGCCGAACGGTTCCGTCAAAAGCCACCGCCCCATAGCCGGCCTCGGTATTCCAGGGAAGGGTAATTTTACTGACCACCGCTACATCGAACCGGAGGTGGAGGGTTTGGGCCACCACAACACCCACCGGCACCCCGCCCGCCGGAATTCCCAAAACCAGGTGCGCATCTTGCCGAAAAGGATGGAGCATACGGGCCAGCACTTCTCCGGCATGGACCCGGTCCCGGAACACCCGTGTGTGTTCCCTGTATTGTTTCACGTCATAAAGGCCCTGCGGTGTTTTTTGGGACATGGAAATTCTCCGAAGTGGATCGGATTTTGTTAAACGGGTCGCCTATTTCGCTTTTTACGAAATCGACGATTCTGACGGTCGGATTTCTTTTGTGTGGAGATTTCCCTCTTTATACGCTCACTTCGACGGATGTTGGCTTTGCGTTTGACATCCCCATATTTTCCAAATCGTCCGCCCATGGTCTTATTTTCTGTGGATTCTAGTCCGTTGAAAACTTGCTTTTTAATAAAATTATTTTATGATAAACATACTACCTGAAATTGCCGCGTTAATCCATGAAAAAAAATAAGGAGGACATATGCAGGAAACTACGCCGTTAAATTATAAAATCCGCCTCCAACCCGATTTGGTGAATTTCACATTCGCTGCATGCGCCGAAATTTTATTGGATGCTCCAAATTTGGTTAAAGAGATACCTCTGAACATTCTGGAAATCGCAATCTGGAGCTGCAACGTTCTGGAGAAAAACAAGTGTGTTGAGAGTCCTTTTTTAGTAAATACCCAAAAAGAAGAACTGCGCATCCTTCTACCGGAAGCAATGACCGGTAATATTACGGTTCGGATAGACTATCAGGGGCATATCAATGATAAGATGGCCGGCTTTTACCGTAGCGGCTATATGAGTCGAAAAAAACAAAAGTATATCGCCGTGACCCAGTTTGAAGAAAGCGATGCCCGGCGGGCCTTCCCGTGCATGGATCACCCTGCGAAAAAGGCGACGTTTGATATTGAAATGGATGTTGAGAAAAATCTTGTAGCCATTTCAAATAGCCCGATCAAATCTGAAACCATTTTGGACAATGGAAAAAAACGGGTTACATTTGACCGTACTCCGAAAATGTCCACTTATTTGGTTTTTTTTGGGGTGGGTGAATTCCAATCCGTTATAGATCAAAACGATCCTCGCGTGCGCGTGGTTACCCTGCCGGCAAAGAAAAAATACGCACCCTTGGGCCTCAAATTCGGTCGAAAAGCGCTTGAGTTTAGCGAGGAATATTACGGGATTTCCTATCCTTTAGCAAAACTGGATTTGATTGCCATCCCGGATTTTGCTTTCGGTGCCATGGAAAATTGGGGGGCCATCACGTTTCGAGAGAACCTGCTCCTTTATTATCCGAAGATTACCTCAAAATCCGGCCAGCAAAGAATCTGCGAGGTTATCGCGCACGAGATTGCCCACCAGTGGTTCGGGAACCTCGTCACCCCGTCGGATTGGAAATATCTGTGGCTGAATGAAAGTTTTGCAACCTATTTCGGATACGGAGTGGTGGACCATTTTTACCCCAAATGGGATACCTGGGAGCAGTTTCTCCATGGCATGACCACATCCGCACTGTCCCGTGATGCGCTGCACGAAACCACCGCCATTGAAATACCGAGTGGCGAACATGTGGTCATAAATACAAGTACCGCCCCGATTATTTACAATAAAGGCGGCAGTATTTTGAGGCAGGTTGAAGGGTATATTGGCAAAGACAATTTTAGAAAAGGTTTGCAGGACTACCTCAGTGCCCACAAATACGGGTCGGCAGCCAGTCACCACCTCTGGGAATCCTTTGAAAACGTTTCAAACCAGCCCATAGGTTCGATGATGAAAAGCTGGATTGAACAACCCGGATTTCCGATGGTAGAAGTAACGCGAGTGGGCCATACGCTGGTTCTCAAGCAAAAGAGATTTACGTACCTGCCCAAGGATTTCGATCAAAAATGGGTAATTCCGATCATCATCAGCCTTTTCTATGACACGGGTAAGTCTCGGAGAGTGACCACCCTTTTCGACAATACCCAAAAAATAATTGACATTCCGGCGGATACGGTTGCGTATAAGGTAAATGATCGACAAACCGGGTTCTACCGGGTTAAATACCAAGACCCCAAAAATCTTGAAGCGCTCGGCCGGCGGATCAACGATCAGAGCCTGTCCACGGAAGACCGGTGGGGGCTGCAAAACGATCTCTACGCATGGGTCAAACGCGGAGACGTCTCCGTGAATGATTATCTTCAATTTCTTTCCCATTATAGGGAAGAAACCGCATACCTTCCGATAATCGGTATCGTCTCCAGCCTGTCCGAGCTTTACCGGGTCATGGATGCCAATTATAAAGAAAAAATCTCTGTGTGGGCCAGGCCCTGGTACGAAGACATCCTTGAAAAGATCGGCTATGAACCCGGCAAAGCGGAAAAAAATACAGTGTCACTGCTGCGCGAGCAACTCATCTGGGAGGCAGCCCTATTTGGCTCAACCAAGATAAATGAATTTGCAGGTCATCACTTCTCTGCGCTTCTTAACGGCGCCCCGGTGCATCCGGATTTAATAAGATGCGTGATGCAAGTGACTGCCCTGACCGGTGAGGCGCAGGTGTTTGATTGGTTTGACGGACGTTTCCGGGCTTCCGAGATCGAACATGAACGCTTGAATATCCTGGTGGCACTGGGGTGTTTTAAAGATGAAACCCTGATCAAAAAATCCCAGAACTACGTCCTCCAGACGGTTCCCGCCCGCAACAAGGTTTTCCCGGTCGTGGCCATGGCTTCAAATCCGTATGCCATAGCGTCAATGTGGGACTGGTATGTATCCAATCTCCAAGAAATCGAAAAATTCCATCCCTTGCTTTACGAACGGGTTATCGCTTCGATTGTACCGGTGGCGGGTATGGAAAGAGCGGATGAGGTCAAAGCCTTCTTTGAGGATTACATGAAAAAAACAGACACGGCCAAGGATGTGATCAAGCTGTCCCTGGAGCGGCTGGAGATAAATTTGCGCATGCGAAGTACAAATTGAGTGAGCCCTTAGACTGGATATTTCACGTGTGCGAGGCGTTCATTTCGAAAATTTTCATGAAATATTCGGGTTAGGTTAAACCATTAACGCAGGAAGCATAATGTCTTCAAGTTGCTTTCTTTGCGCTTCAAAGATCTCTTTGTCTTTGGTTCTATCAAATTTGATCATTTTCCCAAAACCAAGCCTCACCTTGGCAAAGGGTTTTGGTAGAAGAAATTTATCCCAGCTGTTGAAATACCATGCTTTTTCCGCAGAAACAGAAACAGGAACAATCACGGCGTCGGTAGCATGTGCCAAACGGATTACACCAGGCTTAACCTTGCCGGAAGGCCCCTTGGGTCCATCTACAATATGAGCTGCAAGTTTTGTCTCTTTTAACTTAGTAATCATTTTTTTTAAAGCTTCCTTCCCGCCTCTTGAAGAAGAACCACGAACCGCATTCCAGCCATTATGTTTACACATTCTGGCGACAATCTCTCCATCTCTACTCTGGCTAATCATGATACTAGGGTTGTAGATTTTATAATTTTGGAAATGACGAATAGCAGAAAAAAATTGTTGGTGCCATACGCAAAGCAACACAGCCCCACCATTTTTCAGATAATCCACCCACTCTTTCTCATTCTCAATCTTAAGACGAAATGTCCATGAATAAGTTAGAATGAATCGATAAAGGAAAAATATGAATAGTTCTGATGAAAAGAAATGGCGTAGTTTTATTTTCAAAACGCTTTAACCCTATATTTTCTGCTCTTTCTTTACGAACCCTAATGTATGAGTTTGTATGATGGTGTCGCTGATTATTCATGGAGCTATTCCATTGAAAAACTCCCCGACCCCTATAATAATTTTCATGCAAGATTCAGGTACCAAATTATAACACTATCAAATATCATAGACAGATGTCAAATTTGTATGAACCCAAATAAAAGGCTATTTTGAGACATTCAAATTTTCCAACAAAATACACGCACACCACCCGGGAAAAATCGCAGTCGTAAAAAGCCCTTTGAATACAGGGTAAGCACAAGCTTCAGTCGGTTGGAAAGAGAAGCACCCCGTCGCGGAGCGTTCTCCCTGTATTGGTATTCAAATGTGTTTGCCCTACCTTTGGATACCACGGGTATTGACAAACAACCTTAATTTAAATTAAAAATTAGACCCAACAAATGAAGTATGATACACAATACCTGAATCCTTAAAAAGGAAGGCACCCTTTATGAAAATCTATAATTATCCATCAAAATTGGCTGAAAAAAGGATAGCGTCAATTGCAAACAGAGGACTTGGCTTTAAGAAAAAAGACGTTCTTACGGTTACGCGCATCCTTGAGGATGTCAGGAAAAATCGGGATAAAGCGCTTATTAAATATACAAACCGGTTTGATTCTCCGGAATTGACCATAGAGTCGATTAAGGCAACACGTGAGGAAATTGACACTGCTGCGAAAAAAGTAGACCGGTCCTTTGTGCGTGCTTTAAATAGAGCTGTCAGACAAATCCAAGCCTTCCATAAACAGCAGTTCATAACATCATGGATGAATACAAAAAGGCCCGGTACTCTTCTGGGACAGATGGTAAATCCCGTGGATACTGCCGGTGTTTATGTGCCGGGAGGAATGGGTGGAAAGACGCCTCTTGTCTCTTCGGTTTTGATGGGTGTCATTCCGGCCAAAGTAGCCGGTGTAAAGCATATCGCCATGGTGACGCCACCCAACAGAGACGGGAAAGTAAACCCCCATCTTCTGACTGCCGCAAAAAAGGTAGGGGTTGATGCGGTTTACAAGGTCGGAAGCGCATGGGCGATTGCCGCTCTTGCATACGGGACTGAGACGATTCCAAAAGTCGATGTCATCGTCGGTCCCGGGAATATTTATGTTACCATTGCCAAAAAGATCGTGGCAGGGACTGTAGGTATAGATATGATCGCGGGGCCGAGTGAAATCATGGTGATCGCAGACGGTACGGCGAACCCTGAATTTATTGCAGCTGACCTCCTGTCGCAGGCGGAACACGATATACTGTCGTCAGCAATTCTGGTCACGAATTCCAAAGACACGGCAAAAGCGGTTGCTCTTGCCGTTGATGAGAAGCTTGCAGTTCTTAAGCGAAAAGAAATTGCCGAGAAATCGATTGCCAGTTTCGGGGCAATCATAGTGGTGCCTGATATTGATGCTGCTGTTGAACTCTCAAACAGAATTGCACCCGAGCATCTTGAAATTCAGATCAAAGATCCATTTGCGGTTATCGGTCAAATACGTAATGCCGGAGCGGTGTTTTTAGGAGATTATACTCCCGAACCGGTTGGCGACTACATTGCCGGACCCAGTCATGTACTCCCAACTGGAGGTACGGCAAGGTTTTCGTCAGCGCTTTCGGTGGACAATTTTGTTAAAAAGACCAGTCTGATCCAGTACTCCAAACAAGCTTTTGAGCGTGAAGCCGGAGACATAATTCGCCTGGCAGAAATCGAAGGACTGGATGCACATGCAAATGCAGTAAAGATAAGGTTAGCCCGGTTCCGCAAATAGGCCCTTCTGACCATCTTGTCAACCGGATACATTCTATCCACAAAGATTCATACTGGATACTTTTTATACAATATTGCTTTAGCCGGAACAAATATGATACCATTATAAAAAATAAAAAGCGACTTTTTTTACGATAGTGTCAAGTATCTGTTAAAACATTTGATTTTAATTTCCTAAACCCTTAATCTTAAAACCTAGAACGTGACAAATTCGACTTTTTCCGAATTCATCAGTTATGGCATAAAGATTGCTTTTTCGAGACCATTATAATTAAACGTCTTGGAAATTCTACAATTTATCGAAAATAAAAGTTTTTAATGGTAACCTGATTATGCAATCAGAATGGAATATTGGAACACTGGAATATTGGAATGATGATTTAAAGAAGATGACATTTCTCTATTTAATTCCTGTCAAGAGGAATTTTACCATAACCCAACTTTCCATTTTCCCAGAACCCAATATTCCAATATTCCAATATTCCAGTGTTCCAATATTCCAACATTCCAATTGTGACCCGCCCGCTCGTGGCTTGCAATGGCAGGCGGGGCGAAGCGAACTAACTTGTTTAAAACATAATAGTAAAGGAGTCTATCGATGAATTTTATTACAAAGAAAAAAGATGTCCCAAGAAAAAAATACTTTATCTTCATTGCATTACTGGCAGTTGGAATATTTGCGCTTTCAAGTTTTAACCCGGCGTCAGGTATTGAGACAAAAGCCGGCACTATTCTCACAGCTCCGGAAAGTTTTAACAAACTGGCTGAAAATGCCAGTCCGGCGGTAGTGAACATCAGAACAGTAAAAATAATCAAAGGGGGTGGCCGGGTATTCCGTCACTTCAAAAAAGGTCCTTTTGGTGAGGACGATCCTTTTCATGATTTTTTTGACCGTTTTTTCGGTGAAGAACGACCCCACGATTTTAAGCAGCGAAGCCTCGGATCGGGATTCATCATTAGCAAGGACGGTTATATTGTAACCAACAACCATGTTGTCGAAGACGCGGAAAAGATTGAAGTCATACTTAAAGATGAAAAAGAGTTCGAAGCCGAAATTGTCGGGCGGGATGCCAACACGGATCTGGCCTTGATAAAAATCAAGCCGGATCGTGATCTTCCTCTATTGTTATTCGGAGATTCGGATGCTCTTAGAATTGGTCAGTGGGTGATGGCGATCGGAAATCCCTTTGGCCTTGAGCACACCGTTACTGCAGGAATTGTAAGCGCCAAAGGCCGTGTTATCGGGTCAGGACCCTATGATGACTTCATACAGACCGATGCATCAATTAATCCCGGAAACAGCGGGGGACCCCTTATCAATATGGAGGGCAAGGTTGTTGGTATTAATACTGCCATTATCGCAGGCGGAAGCGGCATCGGATTTGCCATTCCCATAAATCTTGTCAAAAACATTGTCGACCAGCTCAAAAGCAGTGGAGAGGTTACCCGGGGCTGGCTTGGAGTCGGTATCCAGGACATGAGCAAGCAAGTCGCAGAGTACTACGGAATAAAATCAAGAAAAGGCGTTCTGGTTACGGAAGTTTTTCCGGACGACCCTGCGGATATCGCCGGAATAAAGCCCCAGGATATTATACTGTCGATTAATGGAAAAGAGGTTGGGACCGCCAGAGAAATTACCAGTATGATAGCAGATACCGGTGTTGGCGAAACCGTGCAGATCAAAGTATCACGAAACGGAAAAACCCGGACTTTTAAAGTTAAAATTGCAAAAAGAGAAGAGACCAGGATTACCGCCAGGAGTACCCGTAAGGAAAAGCAGGCAGAGCTCGGGATTAGCGTTAACGATGTTACCCCTGAGATTGCGCGCCGACTCAATCTCAAAGAGGCCAAAGGTGTGATTGTAACCGGCGTGGAACCGGACAGCAAGGCTGATGAGGCAGGAGTTCGGAGGCACGATATTATCAAGGAAATTAATCACAAAAGCATTACAACAGTTAGCGATCTTAACAAGGTTATCAGCGAGATCAAAAAGGACGAAACGATCCATATGTTTATCTGGCGAATGAATCGAGGTTTTATGGTAATAGAGATGACAAAATAACGGTAAATCAAACAATAATGAATGACTTCTGGATTTGGTGGCAGCATTTGCCGGAAAAAATTAGCCCGGTTATCTTTGAAATCGGATGGTTCAAGCTCCAGTATTACGGGCTAATGTATATCGTCGCTTTTGGAATTACCTACGGCATGGTTTTATATCGTGTAAAACACGAAAAACGCTTCCGTATTTCGGGTGATGATGTTCAAAACCTAATGCTGTTTATAATAATCGGTGTCATCGCCGGCGGGCGTGTGGGATATGTTCTGTTTTACAACTTGACCTACTATCTCAATAACCCCCTTGAAATATTTCTACCATTTCAATCTATAAACGGTTCGATAACGTTTACCGGAATTTCAGGAATGTCTTTCCACGGCGGCCTTATCGGTGTGCTTATTTCAGTCTGGCTGTATATTCGTAAAACAAAATTGAATTTTTGGGATATGGTTGACTTGTTTGCACCGGTCGTGCCTCTGGGATATACATTCGGACGGCTTGGTAATTTTATTAACGGCGAATTATACGGCAGGATAACATCGACACCCATTGGGATGCATTTCCCCCTTGCTCCGGGAACGGATCTGAGGCACCCGTCACAACTTTATGAAGCCTTTTTTGAAGGCATTTTTCTCTTTGCAGTTTTGTGGAATTTGCGAAAACTGAAAAAACCCCGGGGAGCAATGCTCGCTTTTTACATCATAGGCTACGGCACTGTCAGGTTTTTCATAGAATACTATCGCCAGCCCGATGCCCAGCTGGGTTTTATCTTTATGTCATTTTCCATGGGCCAGGTACTCTGCACCCTGATGGTGGCATTTGGAATCTTCTTGTATCTTTACTTATATTGCATCGAACAAATTTTATAGCTTAACATGGGCTGAAGTTTTAGGTTTCAATAACGTACAGGCGGCAGGTGTTATCCCAGGTTTTAGCAGACAGATACTCGGGATCTTCTTCTCTGACCATTGCCAGTTTTAGCAAAACAGACCGCACAAAGGCAGGTTCATTCCGCAGGGTATGGTTCTTTTCAGGTGCGGGCGTAAGGTAGGGGGCGTCGGTTTCAATAAGAATACGTTCCGCAGGAATTAAGGGTACAAGCTTGCGCAAATTAGCGCCTCGTTTTTTGATGGTAACAATGCCGGTAATTCCGATATAAAGGCCTAAGTCAAGATACTGTTTCAACTCTGTTTTATTCCCGCTGAAACAATGTATCACACCGCTTTTCACGTTTTTAAAATGCGTTTTTAAAATTTCGATTAGACGGCCGTTGCTGTCCCGTTCATGAAAAATAACCGGAAGATTCAGTTCAGCGGCAATGCCGAGCTGCCGGATAAGCCACTTTTCCTGGGTTTCTCTGGGTGAGAACATTCGGTTAAAATCGAGTCCGATTTCCCCCCAGGCGTGCACACGGGGATTTTTGGCAAGGTTTATAAGAGTGTTGAGCGTCGCTTCATCGCAGCTTTTGGCATCATGCGGATGAATTCCCACCGAGGCATACAGGCCGGGGAACGATTCCGCCAGGGAAACGGCCTTGATGGAACGAGGCCGGGTTGTTCCTACGATCATTGCCGCAGCAACACCGGCGGTATTCATGCGTTTGACAACATCTTGGATATCGTTGTCGTACGCCCGGTCATCAAGGTGGCAGTGACTGTCAAACAATTTCATTATGGTAGGGGTTGATTTCTTAATTATTCAATCTTCAATGTTTTTTAGTTCCGACTTTTCCCGCCTACAGGTCAAACTCAAGGGGGGTCACTGTTTTAACGAGTTCCAGTTCATGCATTTTTTCAATAACATCCGTAGGAATTGATACATTTGTTTTAAGGAAAGTGATGTTCATCTCCCCGCCTTCTTCCTGCCCTACCTGCATCTGGTCTATGTTAATATTATTTTTACCGAGAAGTGTTGCGAAACTTCCTATGGCGCCCGGCTTGTCATAATTATATATTAGTGAAATATGGCCGTTTGGAATTAACTCGATCCGGAAATTATTAATTTTTACGATCCTGAGCTCATTTTTTCCGAATATTGTTCCTGATACTGTGTTTGTCATTTCAGTAGTAATGACCCGTACCGTAATCAGGTTGATATACTCTCCGGAATCATCGCTGCTTGTTTCCGTGACCTTTATTCCTCTATCCTTGGCAAGGACTTGCGCATTGACAAAATTCACATCATCTTTGACCACATGAGTCAGCAGCCCCCTTAAAACCGCTATCGAAATCGGAGACAGATCAAGCTCTTTAAAATCACCGGCATATTCAATGACGACTTCTTTTAAAGCGCCTTTAGTGAGTTGAGCCTGTAGACTTCCCATCTGATTAGCCAGGGTCAATAACGGTCCCAGCTTTTTAAGAAGATCACCGGTGACAGACGGAACATTGACTGCATTTAAGATGGTGTCGTGCTTCAAATAGTCAATGATCTGGCCGGCCACGTCCACCGCCACCTTGGTCTGAGCTTCCTGTGTTGAAGCTCCCAGATGAGGCGTGCAGATCAGATGATCACAATCAAAGAGCCGGCAAATTCCTGGAGGTTCTTTTTCGAATACATCCAGTGCCGCTCCAGCAACCTTGCCGGACTTCAGGGCATCATAAAGATCATCTTCATCAACAATACCGCCGCGAGCACAATTTACTATCATTACACCATCCTTCATTTGATCAAAAGCGTCCTTGTTGATCAGACCGACGGTGTTTTTTAGCTTTGGAACATGTACCGTTATATAGTCAGACTTTCGGTACAACCCTTCCAGGGAAACACTTTCAAAACCGGCCTTTTCAATCTGTTCCGGCGTGACAAAAGGATCATGAACAATTACCTGCATTTTTAGCCCCCGGGCGCGATCCGCAACAATGGAACCGATTTTACCAAAACCAATAACCCCGATAATCTTGTTGTATATCTCTCTGCCCTGGAGTTTCTTTTTATCCCACCTTCCTGCCTTCAATGACGACGTCCCTTCAGGTATATTGCGGGACAAAGAGAGTATCATGGCGATAGCATGTTCGGCGGTTGTTATAACATTACCCCCTGGTGTATTCATCACAACAACACCATGTTTCGTAGCCGCCGGTATATCGACATTATCAAGACCGATTCCGGCACGGCCCACAACTTTCAATCGAGTTGCCGCTTCCAGAAGATCCTCGGTTACTTTTGTGGCACTTCTGATGACCAGAGCATCATAATCTCCGATGATACTTTTAAGCTCTTCAGGAGTAAGTCCTGTATTCACATCGACTTCAATTCCCTCTTCATTCTCAAACATTTTGATACCCTCTTCCCCCAGATTGTCGCTGACCAACACTTTCATGACTTTCCTCCTAAAAAAAATATTTACCTTTTACGAGATCATCAAAATTAAACGAGCATTATATTGATTTTTTTTTGATATTCAACCCATATTTTCATATCCCGGCTCATATCCGACAAAAAACGCCTCGCAACCTTGAGCCTTTAACCTCTGAACCCCAATGTTTACTGAAAAAGACGAACATCGAACATCGGTTCGAACCTGGCACTGGTTCGTAGTTGTGAGGGAATCGAAGCCCTCCCGGGAAAGGCTTAGTCAGCCACCCGGAAGCAAGTTACCATATCAATAGGAGGTTTGCAAGTCCAGCGAG
>Ga0315545_1000972_pt1 | contig 29429 bp, 26 predicted proteins | sample SalMarSW160210MG_FD_203096 | JGI IMG/M metagenome (GOLD analysis project Ga0315545, IMG submission 203096) | Salt marsh sediment microbial communities from the Plum Island Ecosystem LTER, Massachusetts, United States - Salt Marsh Sediment SW1602-10 ...
AGAAGCTCACGGGGCTGGCTTCGAAGACGAAGTATGAGTACAACGCCCAGCTTAGATATGACGGCACCGTGATCGAAGGTGCGACCCAGCAATTCACCACGGCCGCAGGGGCCAGCCCAGGTTTTTGCTTTATTGCTACCGCAGCCTACGGAACTCCGACTGCTGAACAGCTCGATGTGTTGCGAGAATTCCGGGATGTGGTGTTGCTGGAAAGCGCCGTAGGTTCCCAATTTGTTGCCCTGTACTATCGGCTTAGCCCTCCCATCGCGGATTCCATAGCAAGAAGTAACCTTTCGAGGACTCTTGTCAGGGAGCTCCTGGTTGACCCCATCGTCTGTATTGTTGAAGCTACGCGGGCCATGTGGGGAAACTAGGGAGAATGGTGTTGACAAGTCCGGTGACTTTCATGATTCCCAGGGAACGACGATGAAGACCATATGTGAATGACCAGAATGAGTCTTAGTATTCAATTGGATTTCGGGATTTACCTAGGGTCTAGAACTGTGCCCCGACTTGTCGGGATTGTTCAGGATTCACTAGTCCAGCTTAGCTTTCTCGTTCGGGCGGAGGCTCCTGCGCCAAACCTGCCTGCTGCAAGTCTTCCATAAGGCGGGCAGCTCTAGGATAACCGATACGAAGACGGCGCTGCAAGAAAGAGGTGGAGATATGTCTATATTCTTGCGCCAGGCGCTTTGCTTCCTCCAGAAGAGGGTCGGGAGGAGCCCCGAGAGTCCGGAGTGCACCTGCGGGACGCTCAGCCACCTCGTCAAAGTCAACAGAACTCACCTTAATCTGCTGCTGGTTCCCCCAGAAATAAACCAATCTCTCAATGTCAGCATCGGAAACAAAGCTTCCTTGAAGACGTTTAGGTTTGCCGGCTTCAGTAGGCATGTAGAGCATATCCCCTCTACCCAGCAATTTCTCAGCCCCCACCATGTCAAGTATAGTCCGGGAATCCACTTGAGAAGTAACAGCGAAGCTGATGCGGGTGGGGAAGTTAGCTTTAATAAGCCCCGTAACCACATCTACTGAAGGGCGTTGTGTGGCTACAACGAGATGAATACCTGTAGCCCGGGCTAACTGAGCTAACCGACAAAGCGTCTGTTCTACTTCATCGGAAGCTGTCATCATTAAATCAGCCAGCTCGTCGATGAGGAGCACCAAATATGGCAACGCTTCTCCAGGTGCGCGATCCTTGTTATAACCCTCGATATTGCGTGCTCCTGCCTTAGCAAACTGACGATATCTACTATCCATCTCCTGATTAAGCCATCTCAAAGCTCTTATCGCCTTATCAGTATCCACAATCACAGGGGCAAGCAGCTGGGGCACCCCATTGAAAGTCACCAACTCTACTCTTTTAGGGTCAATCATGATGAACCGAATGTCGTCGGGGCTATTGTGCAAAAGCAAGCAACAAACAACAGAATTCAGACAGACAGTTTTGCCACTACCTGTAGCCCCGGCAATAAGCAGATGTGGCATCCTGGTCAGGTCGGCTGCTACTGCCTCACCACCAGCACCTTTACCCAGAGCAATAGCTAGCTTGGAACGTGCCTTAATTTTCTGAAAAGCAACGCTCTCTATGGCACCGCGCAGGGCAACTGAGCCAAACACAGTGTTAGGAACCTCGATGCCCACCACCGGTGCCCCAGGCACGGGAGCCTCGATCCTTATGCTGGACGCAGCCAGGGCCAAAGCCAAATCGTTGGCCAAAGAGGTAATGCGCTCTACTCTTACCCTGGTTCTGGACACCTCCTCCACCTTCGCTTCGTAGCTACCATTCCTCCCTTTTTCTCTTACCTCTCTATATTTTCTATCCCAGCCAGGCTCAACACCAAACTGTGTCACGGTAGGACCTATGTTTATCTGCACAACCTTGGCTTCTACACCGTAGCTGGCCAGAGCTTCCTCGATCAACCGGGCCCGCTGGTCAATGGCGTCCTTGTCCAATTTCACCTCAGACGGCTTGTCCAGGATATCAGTCGGGGGAAGATGCCATCCTCCTGGGGTGAGAATTGGTTCGTGTTCCGATTTCCACACGGGAGGAGCTGCGCGCTCACGGCGTTGAGTTCTCGTTGCCTCCACTTCATCAACTACCCCCACTTCAGCGGAAGTAGCTTCGAGAGCAGTAGCTGTAGCTGTAGCGGGAGCTCGCTTGCGGAAGATGAAATTGGAAGCGAGTCGAAAAGCTTTGGTCAGAAGACGCCAGCCATCCTTGGCAGCGTTCCAGCACTGCCGAGGAATGATAAGAACAATACCCAGAAGCACAAGCCCAGCTGCCAGAAGTCCTCCAACTACATTGGGAGAATGCATTATTATGCTCTGCCCAATACTGCCTCCCAGTGTGGCATCTTTCAAAATATCTTTCCCCGGGAAGAAAGCAAGGATTCCCCACACAGCCAAAGCCAAACTGATACCCCCAAGAACCCAATTCCACCTCTGCTTCACTACAGAGAACTGCCTCCGCCACGCCATCGAGACCAGCAAGCCCAAAGCAATGGCTATTATTATCAATCCATGACCAAACGATGCGAGCATGCGGTCCCATAACACATACAGCAAGACTACTACTACAACAATTAAGATAAGCCTTCGTACCACCGGTGAAGCGATGAAGCCAAAGAATCGCTTCCGCGCCGGCCGGCTTTCTTTTGCCTTCCGCCCCGACTTGGACCCGCTTCTTGCCTTAGACACGGATCAATGCCCTCAAAAGTAGTAGTCAGAAGTCCACTCCCTACCGACTACTAGCTACTGACGTCTGAACTCCTCCCTCTTACCTCCACAACCACAGGAATGATGACAGGACGGCGATGGACTTGCTCGTAGAAGAATCTACTCAGGGAATCCCTTACCCTGGCGTCGACGAATTTTGGTTCGCTTAAGCGTCTTTTGTCATGGTCTAAAGCGGCCAGCACCACGTCTCGGCCTTTTTCAATTAATTTCTGTTCCTCCCCAGAGTCAATAAAGCCTCGCGTTATGATGCGTGGTCTTTCAGCTAGTTTACCGCCTTCAGCATCAACGGCAATGGTCACCACAACGACGCCGTCTCGAGAAAGTAATTTGCGGTCCCGAAGGACGGCGTCATTCAGTTCACCCGCTATCAGGCCGCTTACATAGATAACTCCGACATGAGTTCTGGCAACCACCTTGCCTGAATCTTGCCCGAGTTCAAGGATGTCCCCGTTCTCAAGTGCAAAAATATTATCTTTGGGTATACCCATACTTCGAGCTAACTCAGCGTGCAACTTCAAATGGCGATACTCTCCGTGAACAGGGACAAAGAATTTAGGCTTCACTAAGCTCAGCAGAAGCTTCAACTCCTCTTGACTACCATGCCCGTGGACATGAACCTGGGCCAGCTTGTCATAGATTACGTTGGCACCTTGACGGAAAAGGCTGTCTGTAGTCTTGTTGACCAACGCCTCATTGCCGGGTATAGGAGTTGCTGAAATCACCACGGTGTCGCCAGGGATTATCTGGACTTTGCTACTGGGGTCACGATTAGCCATGCGCACCAAGGCTGAGGTGGGCTCACCCTGACTTCCCGTGCTCAACACGATAAGTCGATTATGAGGCAAGGTCTTAAGTTCCTCCAGGCCGCACATAATACCCGGAGGAGCAGCAAGATAACCCGTTTTCAATGCCATGCTCACTATTTCCTTCATGCTCCGCCCGATGATAAACACGCGACGACCGTGTTTAACCGCAACGTCAAACACCTGTTGCACACGAGATATGAGAGAGGCAAATGTCGTTATGATTACCCTTCCGTTTGCTTCGCTTACAATCCGAGCCAAAGTATCGCTAACCACCCTCTCAGAAGGAGTATATCCGGGAAGCTCGGCATAGGTGGAGTCAGAAAGAAGAAGCAAAACACCCTTCGCCCCCAGCGAAGCCAGTTGGTTGAAGTTGGTAGCCTCGGCAATGATCGGGGTATAATCGATCTTGAAATCACCACTGTGAACTACAGTCCCCAGGGGAGTGTGAATCACCAATCCCACAGAATCAGGAATACTATGGCAAACAGAGAAGAACTCTATGGTGAACTTACCCAGTGTAATCCTGCTTCCCGGGCTGACCACATTCAATTTTGCGCTGGTTTTCACTCCTCGCTGCTTGAGTTCCACGAGAATCAACTCCCGAGTGAACCTGGTAGCATAGACAGGAGGGGTGATGCGAGACAAGACGTAAGGTAGTGCCCCAATGTGGTCTTCATGCCCGTGAGTAATCACTATACCCCTCACATTTCCTTGTCTCGCCAGAAGATAGCTAATGTCCGGGATAAGCAAATCAACTCCCAGCATGTCTTCGCTGGGGAACATCAGTCCAGCATCAACGACGATGATGTCATTGCCGTATTCCAGCGCCATCATGTTCTTACCTATTTCACCCAATCCGCCTAGGGGGATGACTCTTAATTTATGCGTTGGCATGGTCTTTTTCCTTTCATCCAGGACATGGCCCTAAAACAAGCTTAATTGTTGAGATTCAACTGTGTCTTGAGTCAGGTCCTTACCTTGAGCCAATATCTGCGGAATCCTGATCATATCTGTTTCAATGGTCCGTCGTAGAGAGCCTTGATGGAGAGCTGCTGCCGGATGATACATAGGGTAGTAAACAACGTCTCCCAGCTTGCGCGGCTTTCCATGAACCTTACCTATGCTCTCGTTGGGAAAATACCGGGCTAGAGAGTAACGCCCCAAAGTAATAATCATTTGGGGCTGAATTATCTCCACTTGACGGTCAAGCCATTTGCGACAACTCTGTATTTCCGCCGGTAGGGGCTCACGGTTTTGGGGCGGACGGCACTTAATCACATTGGCGATATAGACCTCTTCCCGCCGTAAACCAATTGAGGCCAACAGTTCGTCCAGAAATTGCCCTGCTGGTCCGACGAAAGGCCGCCCTTGCTGGTCTTCGTGCCAGCCTGGCGCTTCACCGATAAAAAGTAGGTCCGCGTCTTCCGCTCCCTCACCAGGTACGACTTTAGTGCGATACTTAGCTAGCTCACAATCCCGACAAGCTGCAATTTCCTGACAAAGTTGTGCTAAACCTGACATCTACTTCGATGGTAGCATATCTACCTATGTCGGTCAATGTGGGCTCTTCCTACACCAGGATTCCCCGACTACTCACTCTTCTTCCTCATCCTGCTCCCAAATGGGCTCGGTGAATTGGTCAATGAACTCAGCCGTAACTCTCTTCGCTATCCTATCCATCTCCTCATCCACTCGCTCGGCTAGCTTGTCAAGCTCAGCCAGGTCAAGTGTAATTCCTAACATTTTGGTCAGGATACCAAGCACAGCCAGGGAGGCTTTGGGATTTGCTATTTGCGTGGCATACGATGGCACTTCGCCCAGCAAGCAAATCCCTTCTATCCCTCTTTCTTTAGCCATTCCCAGTATCAATCCGTTCAAACCAGCGATGCGCAGGTTACCTCTAAGAATCACGTTGTGTTTGTTTAGCTCGTCAACCAGGTTGGGATCTGTAGCCGCTCCCCAGACCTTCATCTCTTCACTATGGTGGATACGTGTTACCGCAGCGGCACAACTATATACCCTTGACACCCTAAACCTTTGCGCCACGTCCAGAACACAGTTAACGAGCTCGTACCCTTTGAACGCTGGCTGCTCTTCTCCAATAAAAATCAGCAAGCCTTTGCTGGCCTTAGGATACTGCCAGTAATAAAACTTGCTCTCGGGAAAACGAGGGCTTTCAACTACGTTCTCTTTGACCGTGACACCCACCGGTTCAAAGAAGTTGACAGGTTCCACCTCCCCTATTTCTGCAGCATTCAGCTTCTCCACAACATATTTCGCCGCGGTTAGGGAAACGTCGCCAATGCCCGGCCAGGAGGCAATCATAGAACAGGTCCTTGGCCGCGGGTGCCTACGAAGCTTTACTACTTCTCTCGTATCCATCCTAGTTTCCCTTGGTCGTCACCGACACGCCAGAACAATACAAAGGCGGAGTCTGCAAGATCCCACCCACCCATCTTGCCTCCTGCCCTATGCCCGGAAGCTCTTTTAACACCTGATATACGTTACCAGCAATCATAGTATCCTTGACTCTCCCCACTATCTCACCATTCTCTACCTTGTATCCCAGCAAAACGTTGCCCCCGAAATCACCACCCAGAATATTACCCTGCTCAGCACCGATGACTTCCTCCACAATTAACCCTTCTTTCATGTCTTTCACCATCGCCTGGAAAGACACTTCTCCTTTCTCCAGAACAAGAGAGCTCATAGCTGGGCTGGGCAAACCGCCACCAGCCCGCCTGCCGTTACCGGTGCTCCTGGTGCCAGCTAAAGCTGCCGTCTGCAAGTCATAAAGGAAACTCGTCACTACTCCATTGGCAACAAGCGGCAGGCGCTGGCTGGGCACCCCCTCGTCATCAAAAGGATAACTACCCACGCCGTAAGCTACGGTAGCATCATCGCGCAAGCTCAGTTTCTTGTCAAAAACTTGCTTCCCTAGTTTGTCTTTCAGGGGCGAAGCCCCCTCGAAAACTGTTTTGCCGTTGAACGCCAGCACTAGAGGGCTCAGCAAAGCACTAGCCACTCCATGAGGCGCAAAAATTATCGGCAGCGGCTTGGTAGGTACAGTGGCTTTCTTCTTAGCCATTTCCAATTGCCATATCACCCTATCAGCCAGTTCATCAACCCTGACAAGGTCGGACCGACATGAGCTTTCGCTATCTTCCACCCAGAGCATATCCGTATCCCGGACAAGAATGCCTTCCAGGCTGAGACTAAAGAAGCTCTTGTCGTACCCTCCCTCCCCGCCTTGAGAATTAATCAGGGAGACCGAGCTTGTCCCTCTGGTTATTTGAACATCGCACAGGAGATCAGGAGTATGCCCCTTGACCTTGGCTATAAGCTCTTTCCCAATCTCAACTATCCTCTCCATAGCTATCTTTTCCACTTCAGGGTCGAAGATACGCGCTTTTGAATAGTCATGAGAGGCGGGAAACTGAAAATTGGCAGGACTGCCAAATTGAGAGGTCTCCACAGCCATGTCAACCAAAGCTTCCCAGCTGCCCCCTCCACTAGCAATAGCAAACCCAATTTTACCTACCCTGAAGATTCGCAAGGCGATACTGCTGCTCTCCCTGCTCTGGACTTGCTTCAGCTCATTGGCTTCAAACTGTACCGTCGTTGCCCGAACAGAAGCTGAAAAGACCTCAGCTTGCTCAGCCACCTTCTGAGCAGAGCGAAGAACCTCCAGCGACAAGTCTTGTTCCATCTCCAATCTTGATTCCTCTTTATAATTTAGTGCCTGTTTTTATCTTCCTCCTACCACACAACGACGAATTCTGATATGTGGGCTACCGTTAGAAACGGGTAGCGGAGATTGTCCCCCTTTGCCACAGCCCCCGCCCTGATTCATCTCCAGGTCATTGCCTATAGCATCTATATTTTGCAGGGTAGTAAAAACATTACCAGTGAGCACCACGGGTCGCAATAGCTCCGCTATTCTCCCCTGCCGAATCATTTGAGCTTCTCCGGCGGAGAAGGTAAACATCTCCAGGCTAGTCGTCCCGCCATACCAGTCTTTCACATAGACGCCTTCCTCAATATCACCCAACATCTCCTCAAACGAAGCACTACCCGGCTCGATAAAGGTATTGCTCATTCGCACTATCGGTGGAAAGAGGTAATTGATGGCCCGTGCATTCCCCGTGGCCGTTTCCTCCATCTTAGCCGCTGTTTCCCGGGAATGAAGCCTTCCCTCCAGAACGCCTTCCCGAATAAGATAGGTCTTCCTTGCTGGCGTCCCTTCATCATCATATTTATAACTTCCCCGCAGATTAGGCATTGTCGGGTCATCAACGATGTTGAGATGTTTGCCGCCAAATCTTTTGCCCAGGACCATAATTTGCCGCAGGTTTTCATTCTGATATACATGGTCGGACTCGGATAAATGCCCGAAGGCTTCATGAGCAAAGACTCCCGCCAGAACAGGGTCCAAAATTACGGTATACTCTGCGCCCTTTACCTGGGGAGCGGAAAGAAGGGCGGCGGCACGCTTGGCTATCTCCCTGGCCTTCTCATGTAGTCCCTCCACGGCGGAAAACTCGCCATCGCTGCCCAGGCTTAGTCCGGCCTGTTGGATCTCGTTATCCTCACGAGCTATGGCCGTCAATCGTCCACTAAGATCGGTTTTGATCTGCTCTACATAGCTGCCTTCGGAATTAGCGAACGTAATTCTTCGCTTCACATCACGATAATTAATCCTTGTGCTTTGAATCTTCGGGCTACTTAACATAATATGATTGTAGCTGTCCAAAAGCTCTTTCTTGGTTGCCAATGGTATGGTGGTGGCATCCTTCTTCAATTGTGACTCTACTGTATCTACTACAGGCTTTGTTGGGAAAAGCCTAAATGGTTCCCTACTGGCTAGCTTTGCCTCCTCCACCGCAAGAGCAACCTTCTCCTTCAAGCCGTCCAGACTATTGAAGCTGACGAATCCCCAACTACCCTTCGCCAAAGCACGAATATTGCCACCAGCACTACGAGCCCTGCTTATCTCCTCCAGTCTCTTCCCTCTGTAGACAATACTGGTAGCCTGGCTCTCCTCACGGTGGATTTCAACATAATCGGCATCATGCCCTTTCAAGGCATCAGCAATCAGGTCGCGCATGCCTCTTATTCTAGCCTTTGCCACGAATAAAGGCAAAGAGCCGTAAGGGTTATTGACAATGGCTGCACAAGGCCATTCCAATATAGTAGAATGTTGGCCCATCTCTTGATATTATCTAGGTAACGGCAATGAAATTCATCGATAAACTGCTTAATACCAGCCGAGAAAACAAAAGCTGGCTTTGCATCGGACTTGACCCCGACCCTGAGCTTATGCCCGGGGTAGACGTTCTACAATTCAACAAAGCCATTATCGAGGCCACCTCCGACCTGGTCTGTGCCTATAAGCCCAATCTGGCTTTCTACGAAGCCCTAGGGAGCGAAGGGCTGGCTATCCTGGAGAAGACCGTTAAATATGTGCCTGGCGATATTCCCGTAATTGGCGATGCCAAGCGCGGCGATATCGGTAACACTGCCAGGGCTTATGCCAAAGCTCTCTTCTCGGTTCTTGGCTTCGATGCCGCTACTGTCAATCCCTACCTTGGCTTCGATTCCATAGAGCCTTTCATTAACCACCAGGACAAAGGAGTATTTATTCTGTGCCGAACATCAAACAAAGGAGCCACAGATTTCCAGAACCTTCGCACCGATGGCCTGCCGCTATACGAAGCAGTGGCTAAGAAGGCCCAAGAGTGGAATATTCATGGCAATATCGGCCTGGTCGTCGGAGCTACCTATCCTGAGGAACTAAAGAGAGTTCGCTCAATTTGCCCCGAAATGCCTCTGCTTATACCCGGCATTGGCGCTCAGGGAGGGGACCTGGCTTCGGCAGTTGGCTACGGAGTGGATGCCCGAGGCGAGAAGGCGATTATCAATGTGTCCAGGCAAATTCTTTACGCTTCCAAGGAAAAGGACTTTGCCCAGGCGGCTAGAAGCGTAGCTGAAAAAATCCGCCACCAAATCAATGACTATCAAAGTAAAGGCCGGTGACATAGTCCGGCTGCGCAAAGCGCACCCCTGCGGCAGCGATGAATGGGAAGTTGTTAGGGTGGGCGCTGACATCGGCCTTAAATGCCTCAAATGCCAGAGAAAGGTGCTTTTGGGGAGAGGGGTATTTGAGAGAAGGGTAAAAGAGTTTATGTCCAGAAGCGACTAACTAACCAGCTTCGAGACAATAAAAAGCATCCTGTGATGGTTTGTGTAGCGAGTTAATAAACGATGTTTTGTTGGGTACATTTACTCTGGTATATCGTGGATCAAATGTTCGGTGTTCTGACTTTGACATGATAAACATAAGAGTGCCGTAGGCACGCATGGATTACAACCGAACGGATGGTTTTCTCAACACGAGAATCATTGCCGAGTGGTCACTAAGGTTGCAGTCACGAGGCTCGTGGGCATAACTACAACTTGTGACGTGCTCCTTGATGTTTTGAGAAACAAATAGATGATCAAAGCGGTAGCCATTGTGATATTTGCCGATCCAGCTGTGTTCCTGAGTGTGGGGATGAAGTAATTTATATACATCGCATAATCCCGATCGACCAAAAGTGTCATAAAATTCATACTCCCAGTCGCCAAAAATGCTATATGGGGGAATATGATCTGGTTCTATTACGTTCAAATCTCCTCCCACAACCATATTATTGGCCTCCCCATTTTGATACAACGACCGTAGTAAGAATGCTATTTGATTCTGGAAACTCCTCTTATTTATATTTTTCTTTTCTTTAGGCCCTCTGGAAGGGACATACATGCCCATGATCTTTAAATCTCCGAGAAACGTATGCAGAACCACAGATTCGAGTCTATGAGATAAAAAGGATAAATCCGAACGCCACTTTGTGCTATTAAAACCTTTTTCCGCAATAATAACGCAATAATCATTGTTTTCAGGTACCGGAAAGTACACTGTGAAACCGACGCTCTCTAACGCATCTCCTAAGTACAGAGAACCGCCTGAATATTTCGCCTCCGTTAGAATAATAACATTTGCGCCTATCTCCATGAGCCATTCAAACTGCCGATGTGCTCTGTTAACTGAAGGATTAGCGATGTTCCAATTCAGCATCTTTATTTCAAAAAATGCCATGTCCTCTCGCACTCCTTCAGAATTCGAAAATGCGCTGAGGAGTCTTTGCCTACCGATAACTGCCGCCCGCTTTGAAATCAATGAACTCTCCTATTTCATCGCCAATCCCGTCAAACACTTCTCTAATAAACGAGCATTCACTTTCGGTTAGATAGCCTTCCGTAGACAGGCTATCGCGAAGCTGAAAGGCATTACGGAAACCTACCAAGACACACGCCGTTTCGCTCCGACTCAGGCAATATCTAATCGCTAGTTGTACCAAGTCCCTTGTCGTCTCGCATCCAAATCTGTCTTTCATCTTTGCTAATCTCCCTTTCAAAACTTTCAGTCCTTTTTCTCCGAACCATGGCTTTCTACTGCGATGATCTTCCTGGCTAAACCGGGGAGGATCTTCTGGATCATATTTGTCCAATAATAATCCTTGTCCAAGAGGTTTATAGATCATGATGCCTAGATCTCTCTGTGAAGCCAACTCAAAAATATCCATTTCCGATTTCGCATACTTGGGCGTGATCATGTTATATCTAACACTAATGATGTCGGGGTCAATAAAATCGACCAACCTCAGAAATCTATCATAGCCGCCATCAAAACCTTCTCTCCCGATTCTTCTATAAAGCGAAAACTTGTGTGGCCCTCTCAGCCCGATGAACCTTATATACCCCTGCTGCTTAAATTCTCTCAACTGCCTCACAGCGCCATCCAAGTATTCATCATTTGAACCAAAGTCCAAATGATGGAAAAAATAAACGTCGAGAAAATCGGTTTTCAGATTCTGGAGACTAGTCTCTAGTTGGTGTCTGATGTGTAATGGATCATAGCCATGACGTGCACATCCCCTGAAATACCCCACTTTGCTCATGATTGTCAGGCTTTCCCTTCTGGCTATACCTTGCTTTCTAACTCTTTCCAACATCCAACCGACAAGCCGTTCCGAGTGACCAAGACCATATACATCTGCCGTATCAAAAACGTTTGCCCCCATATTGACTGCTGTGATTAATGCTTCTTTTGCGTCCTCGTCGTTGATATTATCCCACCCCGCACCCATGTTTAAGTTTATAGTAGGCCCGCCTATCGGCCAGCAGCCCACGCCTATTTCGCCTACCATTAAGTCGGTCCTTCCCAACCTTCTTCTATTCACGATGATTTACCACCTCTTTCCAATTGGGAAGACAGCTTTGCGCATGTGGCAGCGTCAGGCACGACGGCGCTATTCCAAAGTTCATTGAAATGATTATAGTACTCTCCAAAAAGTAATCCACCAGACCTCGTGACTAAGGTTGCAGCATCCTTATGGGATTTCCCAACCAAATAGGGAGTCATGTATAAAACATCGTCAAAAATGGAGATGGTGAAAGAAGGAGGAAAATTCCTGTCCCATCTGATTTCGACCCTGGGGTCTGTCTTATTCACTTCCATGATTGTTATTGTGTTGTGAAGAATACGTTTGACTACCTCATCCTGTCCCCACTTTTTGTGAACGGTAATGCTTCTAACAAATCCTTCTTCTTCCGGATGAACAACCAATATTCTGATATTCTTGATCTCTCCGCTGAGGAGCTTGTTTTTCACACTGAGAAGATCATCGACAAAACCGTCAGCTTTACGGGCGAGAATTGCAATTTCCCTATTGGCTGCCTCCATATGTTCAAGATAGGTTCTTCTGATAGCTCGTTTATCATCGCCAGTACATACATCGTTCAATCCTGACCTCGATAATTTGCGATCAAGCTGTATGACGTCCTCTAATTCCTGGATGGTGTTCATTAGCCTAGTTTGAGAATCCTTCTGGCTCTTTGCCAACTCAGCTTGGCTATTACTCTCAGCCTTTTGTTTTGAGTATTCATGCACAAGCAGAATCAATCCAAATAAACCTGATGCCATTAACGACTGCCCAACCCCGAACCAAAGCGTGTTTGGATCAGTTCTGACAGCTAGAAGTACACCGATGAGAATAGCTATAATGGAAAGACAGAGTCCAACTATGCTCAGTAGAAATCTAACAATTTTGTCTTTTGTAGACATCGTAATTTCACCCCCTCAGTTGCATCACAAGTGATTCTGGTTCAATTTTCTTACTCTCACGGCTGAGTAACATGCTCCCCCTTCCCAAACTCAAAGGTTCACAACCCGACCAAGGATTTATCAGGGACCATTCTTTCTTTTGTTTCCATTGGTCTATGATATTTCTCAAGGTCAAATTGCTGTCCCTTATCTCCCTTCTTCTTATTGAGTCCTCAATATCTGAAACCAGAGACTTCATTTTCTCATTAAAGAGATCCATAACATTAAAGACAATTTGATTAGTATGGGAACTGCGTCTCCTCTTTCTTGCATTGGATAGATCGCTCATTATGTCCGAAAGATCGTGCGAATTATTTTCTAAGGACATGGTTTCGCCAGTGTCCAGTATCCAAACCAAGGATTTCAACAGTAGAAATGATAATTTCCTGTAGTTGGCTCTGTATCTGAAAAGAATTTCCCTTTCTTGATCACCTGCGGTTTTATAGATGCCCTTTAGGCAATAATCTAGCGCAAAATGTCTGTCAATCCATTTTTGGCAACCATGTGCAATTTCACCAATCGTTTCGTTCAGGTACCTAACCTGGAATCTCGCCATGTTATAGTCAGGTTCGGAAGCCGCAAGTAGCTTTGTATCGTAAATCTGTTCTGCATTTTTTACCAAATCTACATAATGTGAGTCTATCAGTACTTCGAGATTGACCAACATATATGCTACATTTTCGTAAAGGGGCCTGCGTAGTGATTTCTGTTTAACAAAGTTATTGTCATGTACTGCCTGGAATAATTCAGAGTAGGGAGTTTCCGATAAGTTCTCACACCGCATGAAAGCATCTTCTCTCTCTAGAAACAAGACATCCTCCTTCAGTTCGGTAAAATTCATCAGAGGATCAAAGGTTATGAAGGTAATTCTGGGCCTAATTCCCAATGAAGTGAGAAGGCGCAAAGCCGTAACAGATTGAACTGATGTGATATTCTTGTTAAATCGTTTCAGAACAGTGTCAGAACCTGATTCCACACCTACTAGCATCCTATCTAGTCCAGCCTTTTTGCATGAAATCAGCATCTTCATCCTTTCAACATGCCAGTCTCTGTTTTTGTTTGGATCATATATCTGGTCTACGCGAACGTCCTGCTCAAAATGTATTTTGAGATTCTCCTCAACCACTTCCTCCATTATCTTAGTTATTCTTTTCACCTCGCCTTCATTCTCTGACCAACCGATGAATTCCTCATCAGCCATATATATTCTAGACTCGATATCGAAGTGACGAAATATACTATCGTAGCTCTTCAATTGCCTAAGTACCAGCTGCGCGCTCATTCCCTTCCACCTTTTTGCTTTATGAGTCCTAGGACAGAATGTGCAGTTGCTGTAATAGCAACCGCGTGAAGTTTCCATAGTTAGTGCCCCTCCGTCCCTAACCAAACGACTTACACTATCCATAGCAGGCAAATGAGAATCATCCATATCAATTTCCTGCGTAGGATTTCTTCTTAGCTCACCATTTTTCATATAGGTTATCCCTGAGACTTCGCTCAGGTTCTTCTTGTCACCTCTCACGTAGTCAATAATGTCGGTTATCGTTCTTTCTCCTTCGCCATGGCATACAAGTAAATCCGGAAGCATCGTTAACAATGCTTGATGTCCAAAAGATGAAACCACGTTGCCTGCAACAACAAGTGGTTTTTTCTCAATACCAATTCCTGAAAACAGCCTATCAATAATCCGCAACCCCAATGGCAAATGTCCAAAACTCATTGAAATGCCAACCAAGTCTGGACACAACTTTCTGACCTCGTTTATGATTCCCTCTATTGTCAGGCCAACTTGCATATCTAGGAGCCTTACATCCGCCTTTTGATACTTTCTCAAGTAGGCTGCTAATGAAGATATAGAGAGAGCTAATCTCGGAGAAGGAAAAACATCCTTAACAGAGGGGTTAATCAGAATTACTTTAGGTAAGATTAGTCGATTAACTAGATTTTCGTTCCTTTCAACAATGCAAAGGTGCTTGCCAAGCGTCGTGACTATTCTATTAGGAATCCCCTTTAACAGAACGTTGCTTTTAAAATTAGCGAAAGGTGTATAAACCCATATGTCCGTACCTCCGATCAAGTACAGAGATACATTGTCGACCTCGCCGGATATCACTACCCGGTAATCAGCCAGATCATGTATCTTTTCAATAATATTTAGAATTAACGGCTCGGCTTCATAAGGTGGAATCCACACTTTGCTCAAGACCTCTTTGATATGCGGAACAAGATTTGTCTCAAACAACGACAACAACTCGATTTGTTTTCCCACCATTTCTTCATGCATTGCTGCTAGCCTCAAACCGCAATTAACGTTTTGTGACCAAAGAAATTCCTATTGTAATTATGATAAATCTACCCAGCGGCGCAGAGGTTTTGAATAAACAAATGGCGACGGAGTTGCGGTTCTACCAGAAAGCAAGAGCCCAAGAAAAGCTACCCCTCCCCCCCCGTTTGTCTCTCATTCTTCTCTCCATCCTTATTTCTATCTTCTAGTCACGACCCTATTTTAGAGAAATTGCCTTCGACTGTAAAACGTGCGCCCAAATGATAACGCGTTTGTTTAATATCTTGATCCTGCTTTGACACAATCTGTATCGACCTTTATACTGCTTGAAACGAAGGATCTGACATCAAAGCTACCACCTTCTTTCCAACTAGTCATAGAATGCCTATAGCGTGTGTGGTCTTTCCTTTTGTAGCACTTTTGTTCTTTTTCCCTCCCCGAGACCATCGGGATTCCAGATATTTCTTCTGATTTAACCTTATGGCTCTTTGTTATCTACAACATACTCCGTGACGATAATGGCATTTCATCCCAAGTACGCCCCTCAAGCTCTCGCCCTAATTTCTTTCTGTTCACACCACCCCACTGTTTGAAGAAAAATGGTACCTTCTTCTCTTGGCACTGGTTACGGATATCAATTACCCAAGATTCTCTTATCGGTCTTGCTCTGGGACCAGACTCGCCTCCTACGATTACCCAATCTATCGATTCTAAATTAAGATTGGGAATACTCTCAAGAAGAGGTTCTAGTGAAATAAACTTGACTTTCGCCCCAGTTTTGCGCAGATGCTCAACTCTGAAAGTATGTCCTCGATCTTCCACGCTGACACCCATCCAGATGTGCGGCAACCACGGTAGTTGTGGGCTAATATCCATTAACCTTTTCGACCTCTTCGTGAGAATTTGGAAACAATGCCAATCTGCGCGTTGCATAACATCAAATACACGGAAGATAAATTCGTCTGGCACATTCTCATGGAATAAGTCACTCATCGAATTGACAAAGATAGTTTGTGGCCTTCTCCATTTCAGCGGGAGCTCAAGTGAATCTTCATGCATAGTGATAGAAAAACCATTGACATAATTTGGATTGCCCATTGCTTTCAGTCGTAATGCTATTCTCTCAGCATAACAGTTTGCACACCCAGGGCTAACTTTTGTGCAGCCCGTCAAAGGATTCCAAGTAGATTCTGTCCATTCTATGGATGACGATAGCGCCATTATTTGATCCCCCAGCTACGGTATTTGTTAAATATATATCTGATTATGTCTTCGGCGACCTGTCTCTGTGAAGCAAAGAATAAGTAGTAGACAATAGCGCCTTTCGAATTACGCATAGGTAGTGGCTCTAAAACATGTTTGAAACTTGCCACTGTTTTAAGTCTCTCTTTAAAGGCTAAAGCAATTGTTTTGTTGCCTTCCTTCATTTCCCAGACCTCTCCAAACAGATTGGGAATTTGACGATAGGCGACTCCCTTCCAAGACTCATCTCCCCAGAAAGCATCCATCCTTAATATATCTGTTGAGTCTACACCTTCAGGATTGCTCCAAAGCACGTTGCGATTCATGTCCATTACTGGAAAGTTCAGAAACATGTCAATACTTTTCATTTGCCCAGCTGTCTCAATTACTTCCCAATTTAAGTCCAGGCCGTAGGGGTCAAGAAGGCAAAGCCCCCTACGATAATCTTCATACCTTACTCTTGGAAATACTTCTGCTAACAGTCTGGTATTACAGTCGCCTTGGAGCACATGCGCCTCTGGTCGGTTTGATACAATCTCCTTAAGTCTGGCTACCTTAGCACCATCAATATCGATAAAGTAGTATTCTTTGAAAGGAGGTTTGATGTCTAGAACAATCTGAGGGCTTCCAGAGATAAAGTCCTTTGTTTTTCTGGAGATATGCTTTCCTGAACCAGCAAAGGCATCGATGTATACATGGTAGAGTTCTGGATTCTTTTGGCTTGCGAGAATTGTCGAGTATTGCCGAGCGTATTGGCGGATAATCTCAAGCTTTATTTCAGACCAATAGCCAATTGTGTCGAATATTAATGACATTTCAGCCAGCATTATATGTCCTAGAAGCAAAGTTGACAATTAACTACGGTTGAACGAGATGACGATTTGTGCAGTTTCCCAGTCGCTTTAAGAGTTAGCTTTATCAGCTCTGTGTGATAGTTTATATACTCCTTCATGGCTCGCTGTATCTTCCATATCGATTTGGATGCCTTCTTCGTTTCTGTGGAGCAGGCGATTAACTCAAAGCTAAAGGGAAAGGCGATAATCGTGGGCGGAGACCCCGAGTGCCGCGGTGTAGTTGCCTCTGCTCCCTATGAAGCGCACCCCTGCGGCAGCTACGAATGGGAAGTGGTGAGGGTGGGCGTCGACATCGGCCTTAAATGCCTCAGATGCAAGCGAAGGGTGTTTCTGGCAAGAGACATGTTTGGAAGAAGGGCGAAAGAACTTGTTTCCAAAAGTACCTAACCACCCAGCTTCGCGCCCCAACAAAATACGGCCGGGATGGGCTACCTAGTGCGTTGACAATTCGGGCAATTGTTCAATGGTGGGGCAAAATGACCCGGGCTTCTGTTTCGATTTCCGGGCTGCTGAGATATACATCTCAGCAGCATGAAACGAGCTACGTACTAGCGCACCAGACATAACAGAGACAAACCCCAATTTCCTTCCCGCAATTCGACATTCCTCAAACTCTTCAGGGCGAATGTACCGTACCAACTTGTGGTGCTTCAGCGAAGGCTGTAAATACTGACCTATGGTTAGAAGGTCGCAACCAGCCTGCCTAAGATCAGCCATTACCTCAATGATCTCCTCCCGCGATTCACCCAACCCCAACATGAGTCCGGATTTGGTCAAAAGGCTGTCGTCGAGCAGTTTAGCTTGTTTTAGGAGGTCGAGTGATCGCCGATATTTCGCCTGCGGGCGAACCTCGGAGTAAAGCCGGGGGACTGTTTCTATGTTGTGGTTGAGAACAGCAGGGGAGGCATCTAGTACCGTTTGCAGGGCATAGGCTGATCCTTGAAAGTCAGGGATAAGCACTTCGACTGCGATATTTGGATCATACTTATGGATCGCTTTGATGGTCTGGGCGAACTGGGGGGAACCGCCATCGGGAAGGTCATCTCTGGTTACAGAAGTAATAACTACATACCGCAGATCCAGTTTATCGACTGCCTGCACTATATGGTCCGGTTCTTGCGGGTCGGGAGCTCCGGGCTTGCCACACTTCACCGCACAGAAGGTACAATTGCGAGTACAAATATCACCTAGTATCATGAATGTGGCTGTACCTTCAGCGAAGCATTTTGTCCGGTTGGGACAACGAGCACTTTCACAAACGGTGTGCAGCTTCAAGCCATGCGTGAGCTTTCTCATCTTGTTCAGTATGGTAGGATCAAGAGCGCTTTGCTTCAGCCACTCTGGGCGTCTAGTATAGCCAGCCATTCGCCATCCCCCTGCTGACAGGTTAACCCAAATATTTCCGAGAAGGAAGGAGGTAGTTTTTCTATGATGGTTTTCATCCCTACCCGATGCCCCAACAACTCTGAGACCGAGGTCATCGCTTCGCCTGCTAAGCCGCAGGGTCTTATATATTTAAAATACCGCAGGTCGTTGGTTACATTGAGAGCAAAACCGTGCGTAGTAATGTGGTGGCTGACATGTATACCTATGGAACAAACCTTCCTTTCACGCGCCCAGACACCCGGATACCCTGCCAGCCGGTGGCCCTGGATACCCAGAGCCAGCAATAACTTGATGATAGCTGATTCTAATTTCCAGATATATTCACGGACACCCACGCCGTTTTCCTTAAGGTTAACGATGGGATAGCCTACAAGCTGTCCTGGACTATGATAGGTAATACCTCCCCCCCGATTGGTACGAAAAACGGCTATTCCTTCCCGAACCAGTGTCTCCTGTGGAACAATTAGGTCCTCTCCTCCCCTGAACCGCCCTATGGTGAAAACCGGTGGGTGCTGTAGGAGCAGTAATACGTCACCAGTTTTGCCTTCAGCTCTTGCCTGCATTAAGCGTTGTTGCAGCTTTAGGGCAACCTCATAAGGCACTATCCCCAAATGAGGGGCAATGCAGCCCTTCTTGAGCGTAGAAATACTCATTGGTAAAGCTCTAAATCCTCAGGAGGTGTATGGCACCCTCGAGCTGACCCATTGCTGTTTCATGCACTGCCTCAGGTAGAGTAGGGTGAGCATGGATGGTGTGGACAATTTCCTCAGCCGTTGCTCCCAGTCGTATGGCAAGCACCCCCTCAGCGATAAGGTCGCTGGCATGGGGCCCCATGATGTGCATTCCCAGGACCCTGCCATCGTCAGCATGACAAATCATCTTGACCATGCCAGTCGTCTCGCCCATGGTTACGGCACGACCGCAGGCGACGAAGGGAAATTTACTCACTTTATAAGGAATCCCACCATCGTTGGCTTCCTTATCGGTAATGCCAACGCCGGCTATCTCGGGTTGAGCAAAGATACAATTAGGGACAGCGCGATAATCGGCTTTACGGGGATGATCAAAGGCATTCTCAACGGCCACCTCTCCTTCATAAGAGGCAACATGAGCCAGCATGTTCTTGCCCAGAACATCCCCGATGGCATAAACGTCTTTGATGTTTGTCTCAAGGTATTCATTCACCTTGATAGCTCCCCGGTCCGTCTGTATACCGAGCTCTGATAAGTCCAGATCCTTGGTGTAAGGCGCACGCCCGGTAGCCATAAGGACCATCTGCCCGTGAACCCCCTGCTCGCCCTCTGGTGAATCCCAAATCACGCTGAGAACCGCTCCCTTCCTCTTAATAGCCTTAACCGCAGCTCCAATTTTGACTTCTATACCTTGCCTCGGTAAGGTCTGGGCGAAACGTCTACCAATCTCTTCGTCAACAGGCTCTAGTCGAAGAGGACGTCTCTTGACAATTGTTACCTTTGTCCCCAATGCATTGAAGATGCTGGCAAGCTCAACACCCACGTAACTACCTCCGATGACCACAAGGCTCTCCGGGAGTTCTGTTAGCTCGAGGATATCATCGGTAGTCAGCACACCAGGCAAGTCTCTACCAGGGATAGGGAGTGGGGTCGACTCCGAGCCAGTGGCGATAATAAGCTTCCTGGTTGCTATCTCTTCGTCATTCACCTTAACCAGGTGCGGAGACAGAATCCGACCAGTACCCCTGTGAACATGTATCTTGTTTCCCTTCATCAACTGTTCAACACCGGATACTAATTGGCTAACGATATTGTTTTTGCGAGCCATAATCTTTGAAAAATTCGTTTTGACGTTGTTGACCTCAATGCCGAAATCGTTTGCCCTTCTTGTTTCAAGGAGCACCTCCGCGGTTCTGGCAAGCGCCTTGGTGGGAATGCAGCCTCGGTTAAGGCAAGTACCACCTAGCTTGTCTTTCTCAACCAAAGCCACTTTGGCCCCCAGGTGAGCAGCGTGAATCGCCGCCACGTAGCCGGCAGAACCGCCTCCAATTATCACTATGTCCCTTTCATTCAAAGCCCTGACTCCTCATCTCCCAGCGCAGGTCTGGATTTCTGGCAGCTCTGACATCGTCCAGCCGTCTAACTGGTGTGTTGTGGGGGGCAGTATGCAAAATCCCAGGGTTTTCCTCGGCATCTCTGGCTATCTCTTTCATAGCCTCGACAAAAGCATCAAGGGTCTGTTTGCTCTCCGTCTCAGTAGGTTCGATCATGAGCGCTTCGTCAACTATCAAGGGGAAATAGACGGTGGGGGGGTGAAGACCGTAATCAAGCAAACGCTTGGCGATATCTACGGTACGAACCCCCTTTGTCCTTTGCCGTCTTCCCGAAAACACTACTTCATGCATGCAGGTGCGGTCGCAAGGCAGATAGTAATACGGTTTTAGCTTCTCCTTGAGGTAGTTAGCATTCAGAACCGCGTTCTCGCTGACCTCCTTTAGTCCGGCGGCGCCCAGAGAGCGGATATAAGCATAAGCCCTACACATGACACCGAAGTTTCCGTAAAAATTGGCTATCCTCCCTATGGACTTGGCCTGTGACACGAACTCACACCTCCCATTGTTCTTTATCACCAAAGGCGATGGCAGAAAATCGGCAAGATCTTCCTTAACGCAGACGGGACCCGAGCCTGGTCCGCCGCCGCCGTGTGGAGTGCTGAAGGTCTTGTGCAGATTTAGTTGGACGTAGTCGTAGCCCAACTCGCCAAATTTCGCGCGGCCCAGCAGAGCATTCAAGTTTGCACCGTCAGCACCGAGGAGGCTCCCCCTTTCGTGAACCAACTGGCTGATTTCCAATATCTTCGGGTCGAACAGACCCAAAGTGGTAGGCATGGTCAATGTTAGAGCAGCCACCTCCTCATTCATCGCCGATTCCAGGCTCTTCATATCTACGTTACCTGCGCTATCAGAAGCCACGACGCCTATCTCAAATCCACACATAACGGCACTAGCCGGGTTAGTGCCGTGGGAAGAGTCGGTTAATAGTATCTTCTTCCGGGCTTTATCCCCTCGCTCTTGATGGTATGCTTTTACCAGTAGCAAGCCGGTAAACTCACCGTGCGCACCGGCTATAGGAACCAGGCTGGTGGCATGCATCCCGGTAATCTCGGCCAAATACTGTTGCAGCTCAAACATAAGCTGCAGGGCTCCCTGAACAGATTCCTCTGGCTGGAGGGGATGAATTGAAGCAAAACCAGGAAGTCTGGCAATATCCTCGTGCCATTTTGGATTATATTTCATGGTGCAACTGCCTAGCGGGTAAAAGCCCGTATCCACTCCATAATTGAGCTTGCTCAGGGCAGTGAAATACCTCATTAGCTCAACCTCACTTACCTCAGGTAGCTCAAGCTCTTGCCGGAGTAGCTCCTTGGGGGGCAACTCCGTCGGAGGTACATCCAGAGCCGGAAGAGTGCATCCGATCTTGCCGGGCTTGCTAATCTCAGAGAGCAGGTAATGATGACTCATGTCTTGCCCCATAAAATGCTCCTAGAATCTCTACCAGTTTGTCTATCTCCTGTTTTGTATTCATCTCAGTAACACAGAGAAGCATACTGTTGTCAATTATGTGGCTTACATCCAAACCACCGATTATCCCTTCCTTGAATAGAGCTTGGTTAATCTCGGAAGGCCCTACTGGGCAACGGATGGCAAATTCCTTGAAAAAAGGCTCTGAGAAAACGAGGGAATATCCCTTGAGTTTGGCTATCTTTTCGGCGGCGTAGTGAGCTTTATGATAGCATAACTCGGCCACTTGCCTCAGACCACTTTTGCCCAGGGTGGCTAGATAAACCGCTGCCGCTAGGGCCATCAAGGCTTCACTGGTGCAGATATTAGATGTAGCTCGCTCTCTTCGGATATATTGTTCGCGGGTCACCAGGGTCATAACATATCCTGGCTTACCCTCAACATCTACCGTCTTGCCCACAATCCTGCCTGGCATCTGGCGCAAGTATTCCTGGCGACAGGTGAAGACGCCCAAACCTGGCCCCCCAAAACTTGTCGGGTTGCCCAGCGCCTGACCGTCACCGACAGCAATGTCAGCGCCATAGTACCCTGGCGGCTTAAACATCCCCAGAGAGATAGGGTCAACTATGGCAATGAATAAGGCACCAACATCGCGGGCTTTCTGAACATGGGCTTCCATCTGTTCAAGATAACCAAAGAAATTGGGCTGTTGAACTACTAGACAGGCACAGTCCGAAGATAAGCTTGAGTTTAACTCTACCGTCTCTACAGAAAGATTCCGACCTTTGACATAAGCACTTATCACCGCACGGTAGGTCGGATTTACAGTGGTTGACACAGCGACTCTGCCTCTTTTGGTTATCATGCATGCCATTATGGCTGCTTCGGCAGCCGCCGTGCTGCCATCATACATCCCAGCATTGCTCACTTCCATGGCGGTGAGTTGACAGGCCAGCGACTGGTATTCGTAGGTGCCTTGTAGTGTGCCCTGGCTGACCTCAGCTTGATACGGTGTGTAAGCAGTATAGAACTCGCTTCGACCGATAACGTGCTCAACCGTGCCTGGAATGAAGTGTCGGTAGCTGCCGCCACCCAGAAAACAAGCATAATTATCCGAACTGGCATTACGGCTCGCCAATTGATTGAACTCCTTCTTGAGTTCCATCTCAGAGAGTGGGGATGGTAGCTTGAAGTTTGCGTGACGTAACCTTTCGGGAATATCCCGGAATAGCTCCTCAATCGAACCGACACCGATTTCCCGCAACATCGCGCTGCGATCAGCATCGGCACTGGGCAAATATGGTGATGGCATTATGCTAGTCAACCGCCTGCTTGTTCCGATTCGTTCTCAGTCAACTGGGCTACGAATTCATCATACTTGTCACTATCCGTCAAGGCATCGAGCTCTGAAGGCTTGCTCAATTCTAACCTGACCAGCCAGCCAGCCCCGTAGGAGTCTTTGTTCACCAGCCCAGGCTCATCAACCACCGTTTGGTTGATTTCCGCCACCTGCCCGCTAACTGGCGCGAAGATGTCCGAAACGGCTTTCACCGATTCTAGCTCGCCCATCTTTTTGCCCTGTTCCACTTGAGTTCCCGGTGCCGGCAAGTCTAGAAACACTATGTCTCCCAGCTGCGATTGTGCATAATCCGTCAGCCCCACCTTCCCCTTGTTCTTGGACTCAGGACAAATCCACTCATGCTCCTGTGTGTACTTGTATTCTTTAGGGGTCATTTTGTGCTCCTCTCTTGTAGAATTGTCTATTAACTACTTTGGCAGCTACTGGTTTGTTGCGAATCATTATCTCTATATCAGCGCCGATGTTGGCTAGCTCAGTGGGAACGTAGCCTAACCCGATATTAACACCTAAGGTTGGTGCACAGCCACCGCTGGTAACTTTGCCTACCTCTTGACCACATCTAACAATTTTGTAGCCTGAACGGGCTACGCCCCGCCCTGTCATGCGGAAGCCGACAAGCTTTCGCTTAACACCTTGACGCTTGATCTCAAGCAGAGCATTTTTGCCGATGAAGTCGCCATTGTCCATCTCTACCAACCACCTCAGCCCGACCTCATAAGGATTGGTGCTCTTGTCCATGTCCTGCCCGTACAACAACATACCGGCTTCCAATCGCAAGCTATCACGTGCGCCCAAGCCACAAGGTTTCACTCCCTGCCTCATAAACGATTCCCACAACTGTGCGGCATTTGCTCCGTCGCTGATTATTTCAAATCCATCCTCTCCCGTATATCCTGTCCTGGCGGCAAGCACCTCTACGTTCTCTATTCTTGTTCGGGTGTGCCCAAAGCGAGGCAAACTGCAGACGCCCTTGAGATTCTGCAGCCGGCAAACAGCCGGGCCCTGGACAGCCACCATAACCGTATCGGCAGTTCTGTCGTGAATGACGATATCAGGATCCGAGCCTGCCCAATGCCGTAGCCAAGCCAGCTTCTGCTCAATATCGCCTGCATTCCATACTATCAAATAGCGGTCAGTCGCCAACCGATATGCCAACAAATCATCTAGGATACCCCCATCCTCTAAACACAGGAGACAGAGCTGCGAGGAACCCGCCTCCAGCCTGCTTGCCGATCTGGTCAGTACCCTGTCAAGAAAGACTCCCGCCTTCCTTCCGGTTATCCAGACTCTACCCATGTCAGAGACATCGAACATACCCGCTCCGGAGCGCACAGCCCTGTGCTCTTCCAAAATGGAAGTGTACCAGATAGGTAGCTGCCAACCGGCAAAATCTGCCATCCTCGCTCTCAGTTCATGATGTACTTTATTAAGAGCCGTCTTCTTTAGCACTTCTATCATTTGTCTTCCTATACAAAAACTTCTTGAAGAATCTACGTTCTTCCCAGAAATAAAAAGGGAAGACCTATTTAAGTAGGTCTTCCCTGTCTCTTTACCTGAGAGATCGCCCGCCACCTATTTGCGGGCTTACCCCTTCGGTGCCCTAATATCGGAGCCTCTCCAGGGATTTTCGCTACGGTAGTCCTTTTGCCTGAAAGTTTCGAGAGCTAATCTCTTTCCTCTTCGGCTCCCTGTACCGGGTATCTCCTACCGTAATCTACCAACCTTACCAATATTATGACACAATGCTGTTGCATAGTCTACCCATAGTCTCAAATCCGCCGATAGCGCCTTCTCTCCCCATGGAATTGGTGTCTGCAAGATGGGAGGGGGTCACAGGGAAAAAGTCATGCTCAGCTAAATGCTTCCCGTGCAAGGGAGGCGGATTCTCATACGAAATCTTCCGCAAGATCATACATGAAATCGGCGGGCCCACCAGTAGTACCCCAGGGCAGCAATCAAGGCTATCAATGCGATCGGTGCCCATACGAGTCTGAGGTCAGAGGAGAATGCATCAATCAGCACTCCTCCAAGCAGCGGACCGACTGCTATACCTACGGTTTGGCTTAACCCGTAAGATCCCATATATCGTCCCCTCTGATCGCGTGGTGAGAGTTCTCCTATCACGGAGAGCGTAACAGGAGCATGTATGATCTCGCCTGTCGTAATTATCGCCATCGCTCCAAGTGCCCATCCGAATTGCGTAATCCAACCTAAGGATAGATAGCCAAACACATAAAACAGACTTCCAAGTATGAGAGCTCGGTATTTCGCCAGCCGCCTGAGGGCAACAGTCATCGGATATTGAAAGAGAATCACTATCAAGCCGTTCAAGGTGAGCAATAGACCATATTGGGAAGTAGAAAAGCCAACCATATCCACGGCGAAGATAGATAAAGTACTGGCCATCTGCCCCATAACTATGAACAGCAGGACACTTAGCCCTACAAAGGCAAGGAAGACCCGGTCGTCGGCAGGGGGAAGCATGCTGCGAAAGCCGGCACTTCTACTCACCCAATGTGAAGACTCGCGAATAAAGAAAAAGACAATGAGAAAAACGACGCTGCAGGCTAAAGCCGCAATCCCAAAGAGCCAGCCATAAGGCAAAAAATCAGCCAGATATCCCCCTATAGCAGGGCCGGCAGCCCAGCCTATGTTAGCTCCTATACGAAGGATTCCGTATGCCTCCATCAGCTTCTCCTTCGGGGTGTAATCTGCCACCATGGCTGAGATCACGGGACGTGTTATCGTGAGCACTGACCGACCAGCGGCGTAGACAATTGCAATAGCCCATACTGGCGCTGAAATTCCGATAAGGACAGCTAGTCCTGAATACAGGAATACACTTATCGAAGAAGCTATGATCAGAACCGGGCGCCGACCAAATCTGTCGGAAAGTGCTCCTCCAAACGCCTGGGTAACGGCCGAGCAAAGCCCTGCGCCCAGGATGATCAGTCCGACCATGGTCATGGAAAGACCTCTATCCTGATAAAGATATAGAGCCAGGAACGGTAGGCAAATGGAGAAACCGGTTGCCATGACAAGCTGAACGCCAGCCATAACCCATACCTGAGGCTCAAATCGGTGATAAATATTTCGCAACGGGTTTTTGGCTTTCCCTGATAATTCTTCCATGGCCTGCGTAAAACACTGATTATAAACCCTTTTTGGGTCCGTTTGCCTTCTAGTCCAGCCAATAACTCGTGTGGCAGCTATGGATGGGAAGTGGTGCATGTGAGCACCGACATGTGCCTCGAATGCCGGCGAAGGGTGCTTCTCGCCAGAGACGTATTTGGGAGCAGGGTGAAGGAATTTCCCTCCCAAAGTGACTAACTAACCAGCTTCGCGACAGCAAAATCAGCCCCGATGGTTTGTGTAGTAAGGTAACCAAATAGACTAATATGATGCAGCTCGCCACTACAGCTTTACCGGTCACTTCAAAGTTGCTATCAATATGTGTAGTTCCTACGACGCATGCGGGTGCCACATGATTCAGAACCGGCGGAGAAATCTGATTGTATTGGGCTCTAATCCTATGCCAGCACAGATAAAGTTATTCCTCTCTAGAACTCTGATTGAAGCTTTATTATCAATATTTGTCTCAGCCTCGACGTGTTTCACCTGAGGCTGCTGCTTTGCCCATTGAACTATGCCGCCTACCATTTCCGTTGCTACGCCCTGTCCCTCAAATTCCGGAAGAACTGAGTAGCCAATCTCAACGATTCCCCATTTGTCCGGAGGACCTTTAAAACCAACACTTCCACAGAGTATCGGATAATCTTTGTCAATTCGAACCGCATACCATGTGAGCCAGCCTTCCCATTCGGGGTGTTCTTCATGAAGTGCGTAGAAATGACCTAAGACGTCTCTAAGATTGTCCGGAGGCCATGCTTCCGGTACCAAAGCTCCTAGGAGTTTCGCGAACTTTGCTCTACGTTCAATTTCAGCGGCTGCGAGTACCTTTGTCCCTGCAACTAGTCTCAATCTATCTGTTGTTTGAATTATCATCTTGTCTGTACAGATTAGCCCAAACGATTAGTTAGCCCTGCATTGTCTGTAGATAATGCAGGAGTTGGAAGAATCTTTGTTCTGTCTATAACGCAATGCTTTGATGCACCACATTATACGTCAATATGACAAGGAAAGGTGGCTCTAGTTAGTCTTCCCTCGGGTCCCCCAGGGTTCGAATTAGACAGGGCCGTTCTTTACCAAAACAGATTACCAAATTGCGGTTTTGATGGTGGTCGTCTACAATTGCGGTCAGCCAGTTGATTGCCAGTAGACAGATGCCTGAGTGTCATTTGTAGTATTGATAATAGAGAGGAAGGAAATATGCAAGAAATAGTGGCTTATTGTGGTCTCGTTTGTACTGCATGCCCGGCCTATAAGGCAACTCAAAAAAACGACAACGAGGCCAGGGCTAAGATTGCCGAAGAATGGACCAAGCAGTTTCAACACACCTTCAAGCCTGAAGACATAAATTGCATGGGTTGCCTGGCAGTCGGCGATGTACAGATTGGCTATTGCAGTATGTGCGATATAAGAAAATGTGGTTCGAACAGAAAAGTAGTGAATTGTGGCTACTGCATAGAGTACCCGTGTGACAAGCTGAGTGACTTCCACACCAGAATCCCTGAGGCCAAGGCCAGGTTGGAAGCTATCCGGAATAAGAAATAGGGATGCTGGCCAGCCTAACTTCAAGAGCGACATTACTACACTCTATTCGATTCTTCAATAGTAACGAATTGCTATCCTGCTATGCCGGAGGCAATAAAACAGTCTATCGTGAGTTACCAAGATCCCAGCTGTTGGGAAGGACTCGGGAGACGATCACGATTCAATTTCGCAGCTTATCTAGTATTACGCTAAAGGGTTCCTCTGGAATTGAAAGCAACGAGCCGTCTTCTAATTCATTTACTATGCCAATGTAAGCATTCAAACCATGGCATAGCGAATCGGTTCTAACATATCTGTCCTCGTAACTCCAGAAGATGCCACCTATTGCTTTTTCGGGTTCTCTGAGGAGAAACGTGTTTTCTTCCGAGTAGGTGTTCTGGATTATCCACAATATTACTTTCAAGAGTGCCTCTTTATATTCCTCGCATCCCTCCATATCTTGTTCCTGGCAGAACGTGTACATTTCCATCGCTACTTCGGCCAACCAGCCATTTCCGCTTGTCGAATATGCACCGTGCCAGCTTCCATAGTACACAGGATTACTTATATGGACTTCCTGTCTTTTCGATAGTTCACTGCCACATTTCAGGATTATGTCTCTATAACGGTCATCGTCGTTTACTTTGTAGAAATCAAGCAGAGCCATTATGACCCATGCGCTTGAAATCGGGTTCTGCCACCGATAGTCGTCCCCCAGATAACAGCCCTCCTTTGCAACCCTTTCAGCGAAGTGCTGGGCGACTCTCTCAGCAGTCTCATAGTATCTCTCTTCTCCAGTAGCTCTGTAGAGTCGGGAGAGAGCAGCAAGAACCTGGCCATTATAAAGGAGTGATTCTTTTTCGCCGTAGCGCGATTCTCCACCTTCGTATATCTTGTATGCCTTCATAACCGCGTCGGGTTTCTGCATCGTGGTGAGCCAATTACCACCCAGCTTTGCCGACTCCAAATATCTGGAATCGTCGGTTAGCTCATACAAATCTAATAGTGTGAATATGCTTAACGCTGTCGTTCCGACCACAAATCTTGACTCCTTCGTCCCACTTGCATAGTAGTATGAATAATGAAACGCACCGTATGTCTCTGCATCTTTGCTCTGCATGGAAAGAAGGAAATCTCCCCAGTCCGGCACACCTTCCAGGATTCTTTCATCCTTATCAAAATCGTAAAGCTTGAGAAGTGTATATATAATTGAGGCAGAGTACACCGTATGTAGTCTACGGCCGAAATCATCATTCGGAGCGTCATACTTTTTGTAGAATCCATGCTCATCTTCGTGTTGTGCTCTTAATAAGAACTCCTTGCCCTGTTCGATCTTCTGGAGAATTAGTTCCTTGTCCAGACTACGAATTATCACCAGGTCCGCAATAAGTTCTTTTCCTTCCCCGTTGT
>Ga0315545_1000975_pt1 | contig 29393 bp, 28 predicted proteins | sample SalMarSW160210MG_FD_203096 | JGI IMG/M metagenome (GOLD analysis project Ga0315545, IMG submission 203096) | Salt marsh sediment microbial communities from the Plum Island Ecosystem LTER, Massachusetts, United States - Salt Marsh Sediment SW1602-10 ...
TTTAAATGTTAGAGATTAGTTTACTTTCTGCTTTTATTGCCGGGATACTGGCATTCATTTCTCCCTGTATTTTACCGATAATCCCGGTTTACATAAGCATGATGTCGGGCAGGGTAATTCACAAAAGTGACAAGATAAAAATTTCGGAACGGTTATATCTTTTGATAAACAGCATATTATTTGTTCTGGGATTTTCGCTGGTCTTTGTAGCTCTTGGTTCAACTGCTACTATTATAGGTCGCGTTCTAAAAGAATATTCCGGTATCATTTCAAGAATCGGCGGGGTCATACTGATAATATTTGGTTTGCAGTATACAGGTCTTTTCAGGATTCCATTTTTAAATATAGAAAGAAGATTCAAAATACCATCTTCGTTGAAATCAGGCTACCCGGGTTCTTTTTTGATCGGAATAATTTTTTCTTTTGGATGGATACCCTGTGTGGGGATGATACTATCGGGTATATTACTTCTGGCGAGTAAACTTGGAACCCTGCTTAAAGGGATGCTTCTTCTGGGGAGTTTTTCCCTGGGCCTGGGACTTCCTTTTATACTTGCAGGAATATTTATAAGTTTTTTTTCCAATTTCTTAAAAAAAATAAACAGGTATCTTAATGTTGTATCCATTGTTTCAGGAATCTTTCTTGTAGTTCTGGGTATTATTTTTATTACGGATTCTATGAATTGGGTGATAGGGTTTTTATCCAGGTATCTGCCTTTTCTAAATAAAATTAATTTTTAAATAAATTTTTACCTGGATTTGTGTTAAAATCTTAAATATTTATTATTCTGTTTTAGATAGAGTAACAATAATTGATAATATCAAATTCGAGTTTTAGGAGGATGTTTTGAATATAGATCCGATTGCTTTTAGTATGTTTGGATTCGAGATAAGGTGGTATGGAATATTGACCGCTCTGGCACTGATAATAGGTTTTGCTGTTGTATATTTTATAGCAAAGTACAGAGGGGAGAAGGCAGAGGAAGTCTTGAATTTTGCTCCGTTTGCGGTAGTATCTTCGGTTCTTTTTGCGAGGCTGCTTCATGTCGCCGTAAACTGGTCCTACTATGCCGATCATCCGGTCTATATTTTTGCCTTCAGAAAAGGCGGGCTTGCCATACAGGGAGCTATGATAGGGGGTATTCTTGCTCTTATTGTATTTTGTAAAGTAAGAAAACTTGATTTATGGTTATGGGCGGATATATTATCTCCGGGCCTGATACTTGGCCAGGCAATAGGAAGATGGGGCAACTTCTTTAATCAGGAAGCTTACGGAAAACCGATAAGCCTTGAATGGAAATTTTTCTATATCAATGAAGCCAACAGGCTTGAGGGTTATAGAAGTTACGAATACTTCCATCCAACATTTTTATATGAATCAATTGCCAACTTTTTATTGTTCGGGCTTCTTTTACTGATGCACAGATATTATAAAAAGAGACCGGGAAAAATACCTTATGGATTGATACTGGCAATGTATCTTGGGATTTATTCGGTTTATAGGACATTTATTGAATATTTCCGTATAGACAGTTCCTACCTCGGTCCTGTCAAGGTAGTATATATAATAGATTTCATAGTATTAATAGCTGCGTTTATTATAGCTAATTATGTGATTAAAAAATTCAAGGAAAAAAAGCAGCTTGAAGAAAATCTGGACGAGTAAAGCATTAACTTATTTCATAGAATATATACAGCCGCAATAATTCTGCCGGTAAAGGTTCAATTTTTTACTTAGTTCCATGGTTTTTTTAAATCCGTCCATTTTCTTTAAATTCGCCTCATAAAAATTGATTCCTTTCACGGATGCAAGTTTCATTCCTATTGAATTTATAATCTCGTGGTTTTTATGGGGACTTATGGTCAAAGTGGTCCCAAAAAAATCAAAGCCCAGTTTCTTTGCCATACAGACTGTTTCATGAAGACGCATGTCAAAACACAGGGTGCATCTTCTTCCACCTTCAGGCTCATCCTTAAAATCCGCTGTCAGGCTGAGCCATTTTTCGTTTTCATAATTACCTTCTATAAGGGGGATATAATATTTTTTTGAAATGGTTTTTATGTCTTCAAGTCTCTTAATATATTCTTCCTCCGGATAAAGGTTGGGATTATAATAAAAAAGAGTTACATCAAAATCTTTTTTCAGAAGAAAATAAGGATAAATGGCGCAGGTTCCACAGCAGGAGTGGAGAAGGATTTTAGGTCTAAAAGTTGAATATTCTGGCATTTTCTTTATAATGTTAGGTCTATTTTACTAATTTTGTTTTCACTGATTATTATATTAATACAATAGTTTATATTAATAAAAACATTTAAAAGTATCAAAGGTCTTTTATATGAATTATGACTTTTTAAAAATTGAAAAATCCGGAAAAATTAGTGAAATATATAATCTTGCGGCTTCCGGATTGAAAATTCCTGATTCCGTAGATAAAACAGTCGGAAAAATATTAAAAGAAATAAAATCAAACGGAGATAAGGCGGTAGTAAAATTCTGCAGGCAGTTTGATCGTTTTGAAGCCAGAGATATTGATGATATTAAAGTAAAATACCAGGAAATAGAATCTGTACAGGCTGATGTCAAAAAAGAATTCCCTGAACTTATCAAAGCGTTTGAAGCGAGCCGTAAAAACATAGAAAAATATCACACCACTCAATTTAAAAAAGAGGCCGGTTCATGGTATATAAAATCCGGCAGAGGTAAAGAAGTCGGGCAGATACTGCGTCCGCTGGGAAGAGTGGGAATCTATATACCCGGGGGAAGATATATATATCCTTCTTCGGTACTTATGGCAATAATTCCTGCCCTGATAGCAAAGGTAAATGAAATTGTAATCTGCACCCCGCCTCAGCCGGACGGCAGATTAAATAAAATTCTTTTATATCTTTTCGGTAAGCTGAAGATCAAGGAAGTCTATAAAATAGGCGGTGCCCAGGCCATAGGAACCCTTGCATATGGTTCGGAAAGCATTAGAAAAGTGGATAAGATCGTGGGACCCGGAAATATTTATGTAACCGCAGCCAAAAAAAAGGTTTTTGGTATTGTCGGAATCGATAGCCTTGCCGGTCCGAGCGATATAACAGTACTGGCAGACGATTCGGCAAATCCTGTCTATATTGCAGCCGACCTTATTTCACAGGCAGAACATGATCCTGATTCAAGAAGCATACTATTGACTTCGAGCCTGGATACGGCAAAAAGAACTGTTGAAAAAATATATGAAAATATAGATTCACTTATAAAAGAATATGGAAATAAGATAAATAGCGGAGTCATTTTAAAATCGTTAAAAAAGAACTGTAAAATAATTTTTAATAAAGATAAAGCGTGGCTGATAGAGGCCTGTAATATAATAGCTCCGGAACATCTGGAAATAATGGTAAAAGATACAGAAGAGGTTCTTAAAAAAATAAAGAATGCAGGAGCGATATTTATAGGGGACTATACCCCGGTGGCAGTCGGTGATTATACAGGGGGGACAAATCACATTATTCCCACAAACAGCAATGCAAGATTTTCTTCTTCTCTGAGTGTTTTTGATTTTTTAAAAAGAAGCAGTGTCGCTTTTTACACTAAAGATGCGCTGGAGAAAGAAAAGAAATTTATTGAGACAATATCGGAATATGAAAAATTATTTGCCCACGGAAGTTCCGTTAAAATAAGATTCGAAAAGAAACAGGAATAAAAAAATGAGTATAAAAATCAAAGAATGGATCTCGAAGATGCCCGAATACATTCCGGGCAGGACCATAGAAGAGATTAAAAAAGAATATGGCCTCAAGGAAGTTTATAAACTTGCCTCCAATGAGAATTTATTCGGACCACATCCTGATGTTATAAAAAGGATCTGTGAAAACCTCGGCAACATCAATTATTACCCCGATGGTGAATACCGTGAGATAAGGGGAAAACTTGCCGGAAAGTATAATATAGACATGGGTTCCATAATTATTGGAAATGGTACGGATCAGATTATCGAGATGATATGTGACAGCTTTATGGAGCCTGGGGAAAATGTCGTTATTGCCGATCCTACTTTTTTGATTTACGAAAAATCAGTCCTTAAACGCAGCGGGACCGTGATCAAGGTTCCTTTAAAGGATTTCCGGCAGGATGTGGAAAAAATGGTGTATTCGGTAAATGATGCGACAAAAGTATTATTCCTTACAAATCCTCATAATCCGACCGGCACCAATATCAATCGAAGTGAACTTGATTTTGTTATGGAAAATGCCGGTGAAAACTTATTGGTAGTTTTGGATGAAGCATACTGTGAGTATATGACCGATGAGGAAAAGATCGATACCCTACAATATTTATCAGGGTATAAAAATCTTATAATATTGAGAACGTTTTCGAAAATTTACGGATTGGCCGGACTGCGAATCGGATATGGTATATCGCGAAACTCGATTATCTCAGTGTTAAATAAAGTAAGGCTTCCATTCAATGTGAATTCGATTGCACAAAAAGCTGCTGTGGCCGCATTGGAAAATGAATTCCTGGTCAACGAAATCAAAGCAAAGATAGAGGAAGAAAAGAAGTACTTTTATGATGTGCTGGTTAAAAACGGAATAGGCTTTATCAGATCATATGCAAACTTTATATTGATAAACAGCGGAGAAAATAGCGATACGGTAGTGGAAGAACTGCTAAAGAATGGATTTATAGTAAGACCAGGGGAAAATCTTGGAGTGCCCGGATATATAAGGGTTACTATTGCTTTGCCGGATGTAAATAAGAAATTTCTTACGGCTTTTGTAAGAATATTTAATAATCTATATAAAAAGGGATAGGAACGAAAAATGGAAACGGTAGTTACTGGTAAAGGTACAGAAGTCCGATTCGGACTAACTCTGCCAACAGTTATTATAGCTGAAAGGATCAATCCTACGGGAAGAAAAGATCTGGCAGAAGAGTTAAAACAGGGTAAATTCGATATAGTCAGAGAAGATGCCATAAAGCAAACTGAAGCAGGGGCACATATTATCGATGTCAACGTTGGGGCAGTAGGAGTGAATGAGGTAGAGATGCTGCCGGAAGCTGTTAAGATTGTCATGGAGGCAACAAATCAGCCTATTTGCATTGATTCGGCAAATTCAAAGGCACTGAAAGCCGCACTGGAAGTTTATCCTTATAAAGCTATCATCAACTCGGTAAACGGCAAGGAAGAATCAATGGAAGAGATTTTGCAGATGGTGAAAGACAGCGGGAGCGCAGTTATATGTCTCACAATGGACGATAATGGCATTCCTGACGACGTCGAAAAAAGATTTGAGATTGCTAAGAAAATAATGAAGAGAGCTGAATCTATGGGAATAAAGAAAGAAGATCTGGTATTTGATTGTCTGGTCATGACAAATGCAGCTAATTCTGATTCAGCGAAAATAACACTGGAAACCCAGCGAAGGATTGCAAAGGAATTTGGTGTATCGATTACAGGGGGTTACTCCAATATTAGTTTTGGAATGCCGAACAGGGACCTGTTAAATATTCATTTCATAACTATGGGCATTATCAATGGTTTGTGCGCAGCTATTACCGATCCGCTTATAAATGGAATTCAAGGGGTGATGAAGGCTGCAGATTTCCTTGCCGGCAGAGATCCATACGGAATAAATTATATTTCTTACTATAGGAAATAATTTTTTTTTATTTTATAATTTAAAGATTGATCATTAATCAAAAAAGGGAGAAGAAATGGCAAAAGTTATTCTAAAAAACCTCACAAAAAAATTCGATGACGTAGCAGCGGTAAACAACATCAACAGTACGATCGAGGACCGGGAATTCGCGGTCCTGGTAGGACCATCGGGATGCGGTAAGACTACAACCCTGCGCATGATAGCAGGATTGGAGGAGATTACCCAGGGAGAAATATATATCGGAGACAGGTTAGTCAATAGTGTTCCTCCAAAGGATAGGGACATAGCAATGGTTTTTCAAAATTATGCTCTTTATCCCCATATGAACGTCTATGATAATATGGCATTCGGATTGAAATTGAGAAAAACTCCCAAGCTGGAAATTCAAAAAAGAGTAACGGATACAGCGAAGATTTTAAAAATCGAGGACCTGCTCAAGAGGAAACCCAAACAGCTTTCAGGCGGGCAGAGGCAAAGAGTCGCTTTAGGGAGGGCAATAGTAAGAGATCCCAAAGTTTTTTTGATGGATGAACCTCTTTCCAACCTTGATGCAAAACTCAGGGTACAGATGAGAACAGAAATCGCAAAACTTCATCAGAGACTTAAAGCTACCATAGTCTATGTCACACATGATCAAACAGAGGCAATGACGATGGCAGAAAAGATAATTATTTTAAAGGATGGAATAATTCAGCAGACAGGCAAACCTCAGGAAGTATATGATTATCCCGATAATATATTTGTAGCCGGATTTATAGGAAGTCCCGCCATGAATTTCCTTGATGCTACAGTAACCAATCAGATGACTTTTAAAGGTAATATGTTTGAACTCGGCATCACCGATAGGATCAAGAAAATAATCAAAGATAACGACCTTACCGGAAAAGAAGTAGTAATAGGAATCAGGCCCGAGGATCTGGAAGATAGCAGTTTTGTACAGGATGCTTCAAGAAGTAATACCATTACCGCCAATATCGAGGTCACGGAACCTATGGGTGCTGAAATATATGTATATATCGATGTAGATGGCATCCTTGTTACAGCCAGGGTCAATCCCAGATCAAATTATAAGAGCGGCGACAAGGGGATCTTGTTTGTGGATATAGATAAAATACATATATTTGATAAGAAAACAGAAAAGGTTTACAGGTAAATAAAGTCACCCGGTGACATTGATTCTGATTGCCGGTTTAATGTCCATGATGCATAATGGTTTTAATAAAGTTTTTGGTACATAAAGTTTTACAAGCTTAATACAGAGATCTAATATGCTTTCTTTAAAAGCTTGACTATCATAAAAGTTTTATTATAAAATGATTGCACGCGTGTTTATACGCATAAATACAAATAAAAGTAATTATAGGTTGGTATGTATAGTAAAGATATAGCAAAATTAGCGGGAGTTTCCAGAAGTACAGTATCCAGGGTAGTTAATAATTATTCCAATGTACAGGACGAAACAAGAAAAAAAGTAAACATCATTATTAAAAAATATGGTTATGTGCCCCATGGACCGGCAAGGGCACTTGCCGGTAAAGTCAGTAATATTATAGGTATTTTTATTGCCAATATTAAACTCGGCAATGAAAAATTCAGAGTATACCAGAATGTATATATCTCACCTTTCGAAGCAGCAATAATAGATTATGCAGATAAGTTAGGATATAACGTACTGGCTTTGATAATTAACAATGATAATGATTTTAGCAAGATAAGAAAACTTTTTGACAGCAAAATATTATCCGGTGGGATTTTTCTGGGAGCAAATAATAACTCTAAAGAAATCTTTGGCCTTATAGAATCCGGATATAAAATAGCAATAATAGATCAGGAGAAAAACCAGAACAGAGCTGCACACAATTATATTATTGTGAATTCAGATAATTTTAGCGGTGCATATAAAGCTACAAGACATCTAATAGATTATGGTCATACGGAGATAGCACATATTTGCGGAGACATGAATAAATACTCGGGTTTCAAACGATTTGAAGGATATCAAAAAGCAATGAGTGAAATAAAACTTAAAAATAAAAAAGATTATATAGCTTATGGAGATTTTACCGAAGAAGGTGGATTTAACTGTGTGAACCAGCTTTTAAAAAATAAAGTCAAAAACAAGATGACAGCTATTTTTTCATCAAATGATACAATGGCTATTGGTGCCATGAAAGCGCTAAAAAAGATGAAAATAAGAATTCCTGAGGATATTTCTATTGTTGGTTACGATGATATTAGAATCGCGAGTTATGTTTCTCCGACTCTGACAACTGTCAGGAGCTCTATTATGGAAATGGCATCTGTTGCCACAGGGAATCTGATAAATTCTATAGAAAATAATATCGATACTTTGGAATATTTCACTATTCCTGCAGAGCTGGTCATAAGAGAATCGACAAGAAAAAAATAATATCGATAATAAAAAAGCATCCTTTTGTAATTAGAATTGAAGTTAGCCATAAAAAGTAATAAAGATATATTAATAGAAAAAATTTGAGGAAATCTTTAAGTAGTAAAGAATTTATATACAATTCACCTCGCTGCGTAACAAACCGAGGAACTATTCTTAATCATAAAACTAAACTGTAGATTCTTTACTATTCGGCGGGAAAAAAATTTTAAACAGGGGAATTAATAATGAATGAATATGGTTATTTTGATGACGAAAATAAAGAATATGTTATCCGGAGGCCCGATACTCCTCTGCCATGGATCAACTATTTGGGATGTGAAAATTATTTTGGTATTATTTCCAATACGGCAGGAGGTTATAGTTTCTATAAGGATGCAAGGCTTCGTCGACTGACCCGTTATAGATATAATAATGTTCCTGCTGATACAGGTGGACGTTATCTTTACATCAAAGATGATGATGTAATTTGGAATCCCGGTTGGAAACCAGGCTGCACTTCACTGGATAAGTATTCCTGTCGTCATGGTCTTGGTTATACCGTAATAAATGGGCAAAAAAACGGTGTAGAGGTTGAAGTAAAATTTTTTGTACCTATTGGTGAGGATATGGAAATATGGGACGTAAAAATGATTAACCATACGAATAAAACAAAAGCATTAACCCTCTTTTCATTTATAGAGTTTTGTTTATGGGATGCCATGGATGATATGACCAACTTTCAGAGAAATTTCAATACCGGTGAAGTAGAAGTAGAGGATAATATTATTTTTCATAAAACTGAATACAGAGAACGGAGAAATCATTACGCTTATTTTAGATGCAGTCATGCAGTAAGCGGCTTTGATACCAGCAGGGATGCTTTTATCGGTGCGAATAACGGATTTGGAAATCCTGAAGCTGTATATGACGGGAAGTGTACAAATTCGATTGCACATGGCTGGACTCCAATAGGTGCCCATCAACTTGATATCACACTTGAACCAGACCAGAGAAAACAATTCTATTTTGTCCTTGGTTACATTGAAAATAATAAGAATGAGAAATTTTCAGCTCCTAATATTATAAATAAGAAATCACTATGGGAAAAAATTAAAACTTATGAAAGTCCTGGAGCGGTAGACGAAGCTTTTAAACAATTAAATGCGTACTGGTCCGAATTGCTCGGCAAATACAGTGTAAATATAAATAATAAACATGTTGAACATATGGTCAATATCTGGAACCAATATCAATGTATGGTAACTTTTAATCTATCCCGTTCTGCATCTTTATATGAATCAGGAATTGGACGCGGGATAGGATTCCGCGATTCTAACCAGGATCTGCTTGGTTTTGTGCATATGGTTCCCGGGCGTTCAAGACAGAGAATTCTGGAACTGGCCAGTGTCCAGCTTTCTGATGGGAGCTGCTACCATCAATTTCAGCCGCTTACAAAGGAAGGTAATAAAGATGTCGGCGGAGGATTCAATGATGATCCATTATGGCTGATAGTTTCTACATGTGCGTATATCAAAGAAACAGCGGACTTCTCGATTCTTGATGAAGTAACTGGTTATTCGGATATTTCCGATAGTAAAGATACTCTTCTTGATCATCTTTTCCTCTCCATAGGATATACTCTTAAAAATCTGGGACCTCACAATCTTCCGCTTATAGGGCATGCTGATTGGAATGATTGTCTGAACCTGAATTGTTTTTTAGAAAATCCGGGTGAAAGTTTTCAGACTTACGGGGATCGGCCCGGTGGTGCGGCGGAATCAGTTATGATCGCAGGGCTGTTTCTATATGTTTGTAAGGAGCTAATCGAACTTTTACAGAGGACAGATCATAAAGAGAGAATTGATAAAATCAGAGAAAGTTATGTACTTATAAAAAAAACTGTGGAAACATATGGATGGGATGGAGAATGGTTCCTTAGAGCCTATGATTATTATGGATCCAGGATTGGATCAAAAGAATGTGAAGAAGGAAAAATATTCATTGAACCGCAGGGATGGTGCATTATGGGTGGTGCAGGCTTAGAAGATGGCAGAGCAAGGAAAGCACTGGATAGCGTGGAGAAATATTTATCAACTCCACAGGGAATAGTTCTTCATCAACCTGCATATTCGAAATATTACCTGAATCTGGGAGAAATTTCTTCCTATCCACCGGGCTACAAGGAGAACGCGGGAATATTCAGCCATAATAATACATGGATCTCCATTGCCGAGACTATTCTTGGAAATGGTAATAAAGCGTTTGATTATTATCTGAGTATTTGTCCCAGCACAAAGGAAGATAATATAGAAACTTATCGCTGTGAACCATACTGCTATGCTCAAATGATTGCCGGCTGTGATGCTGCTACTTACGGCGAGGCTAAAAATTCCTGGCTTACCGGTACTGCGGCCTGGGGTTTTGTAAACATTTCTCAAGCAATTCTTGGAATCAAACCCGATTACGATGGACTTATAGTGGATCCATGTATTCCTGAAGACTGGAAAGAGTACAATATAATCCGATTGTTCAGGGGGGTAAAATATAATATTACAATAAATAATCCGGACGGAATCAGTAAAGGGATTAAATATTTAAAGGTAGATGATGAATTGATAGAAGGAAATTTGATTCCATTGAAAGAAGGAAAAAAAGAAGTAAAAGTCAGTATAATTTTAGGTAAATAGTCAGCTATAATCGAAAAAATTAAAGTTGATAAAAGAATCAAAATGATGAAAAGATTTAACAAAGATTTTATTTTTGGAACTGCAACATCATCTTATCAAGTTGAAGGGGCGGTTAATGAAGGCGGAAGGACCCCTTCTATTTGGGATATATTTTCAAAGACTCCCGGAAAAACGTATGAAGGACATACCGGCGATATTGCATGTGATCATTATCACAGATATAAAGAAGATGTGGGTTTAATGGAAAAGATAGGTACGGATGCATACAGATTTTCGATTTCATGGTCAAGAATTTTTCCGGAAAAAGGAAAATATAATCCGGAAGGTATGGAATTTTATAAAAAATTAATTATTGAATTAAAAAAGAGAAATATAAAACCGGTTGTTACCCTTTATCACTGGGATTTGCCAATATGGGCCTATAATATGGGTGGATGGTTGAACAGAAATTCAGTGATATGGTTCGAAGAATATGCAGTAAAAGTATTTAAGGAGCTTAATGATTCCGTAAAATTATGGATAACTCATAATGAGCCTATATGCTCCTCATTTTTTAGTTATTATGAAGGTATTCATGCACCTGGACACACAAATCTAAGAGAAGCCCTGATAGCCGCACATCATATTTTATTATCTCACGGGGAAGTAGTAGAAAAATTCAGAAAACTTAATTTTAAAGACAGTAAAATAGGGATAACTCTTAATCTTATTCCCTCATATCCTGCCACTAATCGTGAGGAAGATGAAAAGGCAGCAAAAATATCTGATGGCTATTTTATGAGATGGTTTTTAGATCCAATTTTTAAAGCATCATATCCCGAAGATATGAAAGAAATTTATAAAGAACTTACAGGTTATCTTGATTTTATAATGGATGGGGATTTGAAAAAAATATCCAATAAAATTGATTTTCTGGGAGTAAATTATTATTCGCGTGAACTGATAAAGTCTTCTCCGGATTCGAAGTTGAAATTCAAAAAGGTTCATGGAAATTTCGAGAGAACCGAAATGGACTGGGAAATAGTACCGGAATCCTTATATAATCTTATATTAAGAGTGAGAAATGAATACACTGCAATACCGATATATATTACTGAAAATGGTGCTGCATTTAAGGATAGAGTGACCAGGGAAGGAAAAATACATGATAATAAACGTATAGATTATCTCAAGAAACATTTATCGAAAGTAGCTGACCTGAATAGGAAGGGAGCGGATATAAGAGGGTATTTTTTATGGTCCTTAATGGACAATTTTGAATGGGGACACGGCTATTCCAAAAGATTTGGAATTATTTATGTAAATTTCGAAACACAGGAGAGGATATTAAAAGATAGTGCAATGTGGTATAAGGATTTAATACGAACCAGGATCATAAAATAATATCCTTTAAAAAATATTCCTTCAAACGTATTGGCCGTAGGGAATCCCTGTAAAGTTATAAAAGAGATAACATAACACCCACACACATGCTAAACTTCGAAAATGGAAATAACAACGGATAAATCCTAACGAAATATTTTGCTACGGCAAGGAGATGTCATGGAAACATACAGCTTGAATGGCGAATGGAAGATGAGAAATACCCGGGATATACATTGGGAAAATGCCCGCGTGCCAGGTTCTGTTTTCACAGATTTATTGCGAAATGGATTGATGGAAGATCCATTCTACAGAGATAACGAAGAAAGCGCTCTTGCACTTTCATATAATGATTTTGAATATACAAGAGAATTTGAGATTACCGGTGATTTATTAAAACGTGATAAGGTATTTTTATACTGCGATGGTCTGGACACCCTTACTGAGATTAAAATAAATAATAAGTTAATAGCCAGTACCAATAATATGCACCGCCATTATGAGTTTGATGTAAAAGATATTTTGCGGGAAGGCAGCAATAATATTCATATAATGTTTTTTTCTCCTACCCGTTACATTGAGCAAATGCAGAAGAAGTTACCGCTCATAAAAAGAATGAATGATATGGTAATCGATGGTTTTTATCATCTCCGTAAAGCTCATAGTATGTTTGGATGGGATTGGGGACCAAAGATTCCGGATTCGGGTATATGGAGAAATATTGGCTTAAGGTTCTTTAATGATGCGCGTTTAAAGGATGTATATATAAGTCAGAATCATAAAAAGGATAAGGTCAAGCTGGATGTCCTGATAAATTATGAAGTCTGGAAACAGGGGGAGTTTGATCTGGAGATCCTACTGGTTTCCCCAGCTGGCAAAAGAATATGCAAAACACAACCAGTTGATTACCAGGGCGATAATTGCATTATTGGTATTGAAATCAATGATCCCGAATTATGGTGGCCCAAAGACTACGGGAAGCAGTCTCTTTATAGGGTTTACGTAAATCTGAAAAGGGGAAATACAATACTTGACTCAAGAGAAATCAGCACCGGCTTAAGGACCTTGACTGTAAGACAAAAAAAAGATAGATGGGGCGAATCCTTTGAGTTTGTAATAAATGGCCTACCGATTTTTGCCCGTGGAGCGAATTATATAATAGAAGACAATCTGATGTCGCGATATTCGCGCGAGCGAACCGAAAGATTAATAAGGGATTGTATCGAAGCGCATTTTAATTGCATCCGTGTCTGGGGCGGAGGCATATACCCGGATGACTATTTTTTTGATCTATGTGACGGGTACGGTATCATCGTATGGCAGGACTTCATGTTTGCATGTTCCGTATATCCTGAAGATAAAGAATTTATAAGCAATGTTGAACAGGAATTAACGGATAACATTAAAAGAATAAGAAATCACCCGAGTCTTGGTTTGTGGTGCGGAAACAATGAGGTGGAATGGATAGTAGATTTGGTAGAAAAAAATTCTTTTCCAATGGTACAAATTTCCGGAGATAAATCATCACTTTACATGAAAAGAATAAAAAAAATGTATATAAGGTTGTTTGAAAAAATAATCCCGGAAATAGTAAAAAAATATGATCCCGATCGTTTCTACTGGCCTTCATCGCCATCATCGGGCGGGAAGTTTGATAATCCTAATGACGAAGATAGAGGTGATGTACATTACTGGGACGTATGGCACGGCATGAAACCCATTGACGATTACCGCAACCATTATTTTCGTTTTACTTCGGAATTTGGTTTTCAGTCATTTCCCGGAATAAAAACGATAGAGATTTTTACAGCACCGGAGGATAGAAACATATTTTCGTATGTGATGGAAAAGCATCAAAAGAACGGAACAGCAAATGGGAGAATAATGGCTTATCTTTCGGATATGTTTAAGTATCCGGGGGATTTTGAGTCCCTGCTTTACACAACACAGCTTTTGCAGGCCGAGGCTATGAAATATGGTGTGGAACACTGGAGAAGAAACAGGGGACGCTGCATGGGCTCACTGTACTGGCAGCTTAATGATTGCTGGCCTGTGGCTTCATGGGCCAGTATCGATTATTATGGACGCTGGAAAGCACTTCATTATTATGCAAAGCGTTTTTATTCACCTGTTTTGATATCCGGTTTCGAGCAAGGAACAAAGGTAAATATTCATATCACCAATGATACAACTGAATATGTCAATGGTGTGATTGAATGGAAGTTAAGAGACAATGGTTCCGGTGTTATATTTGAAGATAAAAAAGATGTGGCGGTGGAACCATTAAAGGATAAAAACTGCCTTGTACTGGATTTAAAAAATATGATAAGCAAAGAAAATATAAGAAATGTTTATCTTGAATTCTTTCTAAATATCAAAGGGAAAATTCTGAGCAGCGGAACGTTGTTGTTTGTAAAACCTAAATACTTTAATTTCTTAAATCCTGAAATCAGGACATCTATAAATGAAGTGAGAGATCAATTCATTATTACACTTATAAGCTCTGCTTATGCAAAATCTGTTAAACTTGATTTAATTAAAGCTGACTGTAAGTTCAATGACAATTATTTTGATCTCTCTGCAGGATATTTAAAAGAAATAATAATAGACAAATCCAGCCTATCGTGTGAAATAAATATAAATGGAATAAGAGATCAGTTAAAGGTATGGAGTCTGTATGATATTGAGAATAGGTAAGAAAGATTTTTATTTAAGTGTGCCGGTTTTTTCGTTCAATTATAAAATAACTAAAAAATGCTTGACTACTCTGAAAGTTTTGTTATAAAATGTATGCACACGTGTTTATACAATAGAAAATCCAAGTTTGGGGTTGTTCCTACAAAAAGGGACGGCACCTTGTTCAAATGCTTTATTCATATGGAAGGGAGGTGAAGCGACAAAATAGTTTTTACGCCATAACTTTCAATACCAAAAAACCTTAAAAGGAGGTTGAATAGTGAAAAAAGTATTTTTATGGCTACTTGTTATATCAATGATTGTAGTTTTTTCTCTTGTAGGTTGTAAAGAAGAAGCTGCAGAAGAAGAAGTGACAGAGGAAGAAGAAGTAGCAGAAGAAGAAGTGGCAGAAGAAGAAGGGGCACCACTGGATATTCCATTAGGTTTTAGTTACGATCCAGCTATGGCTGCTGCAATTCTTGCCGATGCTGGATACGTTGATACTGACGGTGACGGACTTGTAGAGGCACCTGATGGTTCCAAGATTGAGCTTACTGTTACATGCCCATTCGGATGGACAGACTGGATGGAAGCTATCAGTGTTATAAGTTCGAGTGCAATGGAATCGGGTATCAACCTTGTAGCTGAAACTCCTGATTACGGAGCATGGAACACTGCACTTATGGACGGTACATTCAATGCAACCTTAAATAACTGGGCATCGATGAGCAATACTCCATGGACATTATACAATCTTTTATTCAGACACCCAATCGTAGACTTGATGCAAAGTGGTAACTTTGGTAGATATGATAATCAGGAAGTATTTGATCTGGTTGATCAGCTTGCTGCAACTCAAACTGAAGATGTTGCAGGAATGCAGGATTTATGCGGACAAATTCAAACAGCTATGTTAACAGAGATGCCAATGATCCCGCTCTGGTATAATGGTCTATGGTCTCAGTGGAACGATTCGGTTTGGACAAACTGGCCTTCATCAGCAGAAGATGCTCCCAAGAGCCTTCCTACTTCATGGTCAGGATACTGGCAGTTGGGTGGTTTAGCAACCCTTGCTAACTTAGAGCCCGTAGAAGGTGTTGAAGCAGGAACAGGTACTTATGCACGAAACGAAACCCTGTATATGAGTGGTTCAGCATGGGGTGCATTTTCAGACTTGAACCCATTCTTACCTGGTACCAAAGCAAATTCAACAGGAACAATAGGACTTATGTATGAATCACTGTTCCAGTATGATCCTCTGGCAAATGAAATGACGCCATTCCTTGCTGAAAGTGGAGAATGGACAGATGATAGTACTTATGTAATTAAAATGAGAGATGGAATAAAGTGGACTGACGGCCAGACACTTGATGCAAATGATGTTAAATTCACCTTTGAGCTTGGCCAGACATATCCCGGAGGAATCTGGTATGCTCCTATGTGGAATTATCTGGATAGCATTGACCTGGTTGATGATTTAACACTTCAGCTTAACTTTACCGCACCTCTCTATCAGGAGTTCTCAAACAACCTGTACAATATCTTCATAGTTCCTGAGCATATCTGGTCTTCCAGAACAGAAGAGGATATAACAGCAGGACTCAATGAGAATCCAGTTGGTTCAGGTGCGTATAAGTGGGATGCTGCTGGTTTAGGTCCGGATAGAAATGTATGGACCAAGAACAATGATTGGTGGGCAATAGATGCGCTTGGTATGGATGTTGCTCCAAATAGAATTGTTGATATCAGATTCTCAAGCAACAACGTTGCTCTCGGTTCGATTCTAAAAGGTGAAGTTGATCTTTCAAATAACTTCCTACCAGGTGTTGCAGAGCTAGTAAATAAGGGTTATGTTAAATCTTACTTCCCTGAAGCTCCTTATATGCTATCTGCTAACACAGCAGTTCTATTCTTGAATACAACTATAGCACCAATGAACGATGCAGCTTTCAGAAGAGCATTAGCTTTTGCTATTAATACAGGCGATATAGTTAATGTTGCTTATGCTAATCTGGTTCAGGCTGCTGATCCAAGTGGTTTACTCCCGAGCCTATCTGTGTTTAATAATTATTAAACACTACTGAGGCGGTAAATAACTTGTGATGTAACTAACGCCCCTCCTACTAATAGCGGGAGGGGCGATATTTTTATAATTTTCTTTTACTAAGGAGGCTTTGTGAGACGTTATTTCGGGAGGAAGATAGTCGTTTACCTGTCCACATTTTTTTTAGCCGTGACTATAGACTGGGCAATCCCGAGATTCATGCCAGGTAATCCTATTTTGAATCTACTGACAAGGGTTGCAGGGCGTCCTGAGACTGTTCAACATATGTATAATTATTATTCAAGAATATTTGGATTGGATGTACCTGTCTGGAAGCAATATATTAATTTCTGGATTGCCCTTTTTCATGGTGACCTCGGAACAAGTGTACTTATGTTTCCCCAGAAAGTATCAGCAATAATTATGAGAGCAGTACCCTATGACATATTCCTTCTGGTACCGGCAATACTGCTGAGTTTTTATGCAGGAAATAAATTCGGTGCCTTTGCAGCAAGAACTAAATGGCTTGATAACACTATACTGCCGCTTGGATATATGCTTACGGCGACACCGTATATGTGGCTGGGTATCTTACTTGCCTGGTCGCTGGGAATTGTGGCAGGTATTTTTCCTATAGCCGGTGCATACGGCTTTAATTTACAACCTTCCCTATCATGGGTTTTTATTTTAAGTTTACTGGAACACTGGTTTTTACCTTTTGTTTCTCTATTTCTGGTTTATTTTGGTGGTTGGGCAATTGGAATGAGAAATATGATTATTTACGAACTTGAAGCTGATTATTCTCATTACTTGGAAGCTCTGGGAGCACCCAGAAGCCTGGTTAGAAAATATGCATACAGAAATGCTATACTACCTCAAATTACAGGACTGGCACTCCAGCTTGGTGTAGTTGTAGCTGGAGCACTGGTTACAGAAGTTGTTTTTTCATATCCCGGTATAGGATACTGGATTTTACAGGCTATTCAGAATCAGGATTATTTCCTTATACAGGGATGTTTTCTCTTTATTATAATTATGGTATTAGTTGCTAATTTTATAATTGACATTGTTTATGTCATTGTAGATCCGAGAACACGGTTAGGAATGGTAGGTGGATCAGCATGACAGAACAAATCAATATCCAAAAATCGGAAAAAATAGATAAAGTTCCGGTCATAAAACCAAAAAAGATAAATGAATTCATTTATTTTGCTTTAAGAAATAATAAATTAAAAATCGGGTTAGGTGTTGTCCTTTTCTTTATTTTACTCGCAATTATAGGTCCTCTATTTACGAAATATGACTGGAATGCTTACATAGGCCCGATGTCTCAAGCACCCTCGAGGGAATTTTGGTTTGGTACTACAACATTCGGACAGGATGTTTATACACAGTTTGTGCTAGGTTTAAGGGCAGCATTCCTTGTAGGTATTATTGGTGGGGGACTCGGAACTTTTATAGGAATTATTATTGGTTTTGTTGCCGGTTATCGTGGAGGTATCGTGGATGAAGTGTTGAATATATTAACCAACGTAGTTCTTGTCATCCCGACATTTGCATTACTTTTAATAATAGCAGCATATCTTAAAGTCAGAGGTATTATGATTGAAAGTGTTTTTATTGGATTGACTGCGTGGCCGTGGGCAGCAAGGGCAATTAGAGCTCAGACTTTTTCATTACGTTCCAGAGATTTTGTTGATATGGCCCGGATGAGCGGAATGAAACCTTTAAAGATTATTTTTACTGAAATTGCACCAAATATGATGTCTTATCTGCTTATGACATTTATCCTCCAGTTCGGAGGTGCAATACTTATTGCAGCTACACTTGATTTTATTGGACTTGGTCCGACAAATACGATTTCACTTGGACTTATGATGAACTATGCGGTTATGTGGGGAGCCCTTCAGTTTGGTAACTGGTGGTGGTTCGTACCGCCAGGTTTTGCCATAATGGCAATCGTGGGATCTTTATATATTATGAATGTTGGACTGGACGAAGTTTTTAATCCCAAATTGAGGGAGATGTGAGAAAATGAGTTTACAAACAAAAAATCTTAGAGTATATTACCAGACACTCAGGGGGGATGTTAAAGCGCTTGATGGTGTAACATTCAATATCAAAGACGGAGAAATAATGGGGCTTGCAGGTGAATCAGGTTGCGGTAAAACTACATTGGCCAATAGTATTATTTACTTAACTCCGCCAATGAAATACATAGACGGTAGCGTGGAACTTGATGGTGAAGAGCTGCCAATCTGGGATATGGATTCAATGAATACATTTAGATATAAAAAAGTTTCTATAATACCACAATATGCAATGAATGCCATGAATCCTACGAGAAAAATAGGAAAGATGACAGAAGAACTTTTAGTTTCGAAAAGAGTCAGCTATAAAAAAACCAGATCCGAATTAGAGAGAAGACTGGATCTTGTGGAATTAAAAAACGATATACTGGGTATGTATCCCATTGAGCTTTCAGGCGGTATGAAGCAGAGGATGGTACTTGTTCTTTCCACTTTGCTTAATCCCTCATTATTAATAGCCGATGAGATTACATCGGCACTTGATGTTTCCACCCAGAAAGCTGTAGCAGAGATGCTGGTTGAATTCAGGAATCGAAAAATTGTTAAAAGCATGATAGTTATTACACATGATATTTCAATCCTTTATCAAATAGCGGATAGTATCCTTGTAATGTATGCCGGAAAATTAGCAGAAAAAGCATCTACTGATGCAATAGTTCATTCGCCCATGCATCCTTACACCAGGCTTTTAATTTCATCACTTCCAAAAGTCGGGGTAAAATATTCCGAAAAAAAATTAACAGGAATTAAAGGGAATACGCCATTACTGCTTAATCCTCCAATTGGATGCCGTTTTAGAGATAGATGTCCTGTTGCATTTGATAAATGTATGGAGGAGCCACCGTTTGTTGAAATCGAAAAAGACCATTTTGTTGCTTGCTGGAGGGAGCGTGATAGGAATGCTTAAACTTGACAAGATATCAAAGATTTATAGTACAGGAACGTTCGGAGGGAAACTTCTTCCCGCTGTAGTTGATGTCAGCTTCGATATCGGAGATGGAGAAGTTGTTTCGTTGATTGGTGAAAGCGGAAGTGGAAAAAGTACAATAGGTAAAATGATCTTACGCCTGATTACCATTTCTTCCGGTAAGATTATATTCGATGGAATTGATATTTCTACTCTTAAAAAAAATAAACTTAAAAGCTATTATAAAGAAGTCCAGGGTGTATTTCAGGATCCTTTCAGTTCTTATAATCCGATTTTTAAAGCCGAAAAAATTTTTACCACAATAAGACAGGAATTTTATCCAAAAATGAAGGATAAAGAATGGGAAGAAAAGGTAGATAGTTCACTTAAAGCTGTTGGTCTAAATCCTGATCAGGTATTGAATAAATTTCCTCACCAGCTAAGCGGGGGGCAGCTTCAGCGTTTTCTTATAGCCCGTGCATTGCTGCTGGATATTAAATTTCTGGTAGCAGACGAGATTATAAGCATGCTTGATGCATCTACACGTGTAGACGTTCTAAATTTACTGGTAGAGTTGAAATCCCGCGGTCTATCTATACTTTTTATAACGCATGATCTATCACTCGGCTATTATATAAGTGAAAAAGCAATAATTCTTTATAGAGGAAGTATTGTAGAAATGGGTACCACAGAAAAAGTATATTCCAATTCACTTCATCCATATACAAAAATGCTCATGACTTCTGTACCGCGCATGGATACAAAATGGGAAGAAGTAGATGTGGAACTTAAAGCAAAACAAATAGAAAACACTATCGGTTGCGTTTACTACGATAGATGCCGTGTCCCTGATAAAGATACAGGTTGTGCCAGTAAAAAGCCGCAGTTGATAGAGGTGGAACATGATCATTTTGTAGCCTGCAAGCATTGTATGGAGGAATGATCATATCTTAAACGTGTGATTTATTTTTAGTATTTCATATAGAAAAGTAAAGCATAATATATCATAAATATTGTGCTTTACTTTTTCTTTTTATAAAATTAGTTAAACATTAGTATATACTAATATTTTTTTATATACTTGAGAGGATAAATAATGGTAAAAAATGATAAAGAAACAATAATAGTCCAGATTTCCGATATCCATGTTGGTGAACGACATTTCGTACCAAGTCTTCTTACAAGATGTATTGACGAAATAAATGAACTTTGCCCCGATATAGTGATTATAACCGGAGATCTTACTGCCAATGGATTCAGGATGGAATATGATACCGTAAAAAATTATCTCTCCCCCATAAAGTGCACAAATATACTGGTCCAACTGGGTAATCATGATTCCAGAAATGTAGGATATCTGCATTTTGAGGATATTTTTGGCAGCAGATATATTTCGTTTAATAATAGTAAAGTGTCAATTGTTGCGGCAGATTCAAGCGAACCGGATCTGGATAATGGACAGATCGGCCGTGAGCACTATGACTGGATCAAGACCGAATTTGGCAAATGCGATAATAATAGTTTTAAAATCTTTGCAATGCACCACCACCTGGTACCGGTTCCCAATACCGGAAGAGAAAGGAATATTGTGAATGATGCCGGTGATGTTCTGGAAACAGTAATCGATGCCGGAGTGGACATGGTATTATGCGGGCACAAACACGTGCCATATCTATGGAGAATAGAGGATATGCTGGTAGTTACTGCCGGTACGGTTTCCTGTCTTAGATTAAGAGGAAAGATCGAACCAAGTTATAATATTATATATGTAAGAGAGAAAGAAATAGACATCTACAGAAGATCTCCTTTCGATAAAATTGAGAAAATTATTGGTGTAACCAGAAAAGAGAAGAAGAGTAAACTCTGTGATAAGTTTATTAAAGAAAAAAAGCAATAAAGGCAAAAATCTGATTGCATTAATAGATGGAGAACATTACCCGCAGGTGACTAATGATGCAATCAAGATGCTTAAAAAAATCTACAAAGGTAATTTTAAAGGAATGATTTTTCTGGGAGGAACAGAAAAATTGGTAATGGATGATATCGAAGATTTTTTTAAGGAAAAAGTTTATAAAATCAAAGATATCGATCTGGATTTTAATAAGGCGCTTAAATATTTTAATCCGGATATTGTATATGATTTAAGCGATGAACCTGTGGTCAATCATATAAAAAGAATGAAGATTGCTTCTTATTGCCTTGCGAATAAATGCAGCTATATGGGTCCTGATTTTTTATTTTCTTCCGAGAGAGAAGATATAAATTGTAAAAAATTTACATTATCTATTATAGGAACCGGCAAAAGAATAGGCAAGACAGCAATAAGTTCTTATGTGACTAAAATATATACATGGGAGGGAATCGATGTCTGTGTGATAGCTATGGGCAGGGGAGGACCTGAGACTCCCGTGATAATCAGGGGTGATAAAATAGATATTACTCCCCGGTACCTTCTTGAAATCAGTAATAAAGGAATGCATGCGAGTTCGGATTATATAGAAGACGCTCTTACAAGCAAGGTCACCACAATCGGGTGCAGAAGATGCGGTGGAGGTTTCGGCGGTAAGATTTTCATGTCAAATATCAAAGAAGGAATAAAAATTGCAGAGAAGTTGAATCCCGATCTTGTAATAATCGAAGGAAGCGGTGCCTCTGTACCTGATGTCAAAACGGATGCTGTCATTTGTGTAGTAGGCGCTTATCAGAACTGGGAAGCGATAGTCGGCTATCTGGGAATTTATAGAATATTATCTGCGGATCTTATAATTCTCACGATGTGCGAAGAACCGATGGCAAGCCAGGAGAAAATAATCAATGTTAAAAGAGAGATAAAAAAAATAAATCCGGATGCCATGATCATAGAAACTATCTTCAGACCTCAGCCTTTATCGGATATAAAAGGTAAAAAGATTTTTATGGGAATGACTTCAAATAAGATTATTGAACCTGTAATCAAGAATTACATGGAAAATAAGTTTGACTGCAGGGTCAAAAAAATAAGCTTTAGTCTGGGAAATAGAGCTGCTCTTAAAAAGGATCTGGAAAAAACAAATGATTATGACACAATAGTAACTGAACTTAAAGCGGCTTCTGTGGATATTTTAACGGATTATGCTTTCAGGCATGAGAAAAAAATAGTCTATATGAATAATGTACCCATTGTAAAGGGCAGGAAGGGAGTACTGGAAGCAGAATTAAAAAAGATATTTTCAGGGGAGAAAAACTTACATGATTTTAAAAAGTGAAGGTGAGACGAATTCAAAAGTAATAGTAATTTCCGATAAAAAAGGCGGACTGCCTTTTTCCAAAGGAATACTCGCTTCTTCTATCTCAGTAGCAGGCCTTGATATCCTGACCGCTCATAAAATCGCATTTGAGATTCAGGATTATTTTCTAAAGAATAAAATCTATTCGGTATCTCTTGAAGAATTAAGATCGCTTGTATTCAGATTCATAAAAGATAAAGTAAATCTGGAATATGCCGAAAGATATTTACTTTGGCAATCCGTGGGTAAACTTGAAAAACCGATCGTAATACTTATCGGAGGATCGACCGGAGTAGGAAAATCGACTATAGCTACTATACTTGCCAATAGACTGAATATTACCAGAGTAGCCTCTACCGATGCTATAAGAGAAGTCATGAGAGCTTCCGTATCTGAAAAATTAATAAGGCCCCTGAGGGGATCTTCTTATAGTGCGTATAAGAATTTAACGCTTCCTCCTTCCGGAGTGGAACCTGTTATTCTGGGTTTCAGGGAACAGGTGCTCGCAGTAAGCGTTGGTATAGAAGCAATAATAAAAAGAAATATTGAAGAAAAATCAGATATTATTATAGAAGGTGCACATGTAGTCCCGGGTTATCTCGATCTTGGAAATTATTTATCCAGTGCAATAATCCAACAGATAGTAATATCGGTACCTGATAAAAGTATTCATAAGGAACACTTTACAAAGAGAACTTTTGAAACGCAGGGCTCAAGGCCTATGGACAGGTATATAAAACATCTTGATAAAATCGTGATGATTCAGGATTATATAGAAAAACTGGCCAAACAAAAAAATATCAAGATTATAGAAAACTATAATCTTGATAACGTGGTAAATGAAATATTGGAATTGGTATTTCAAAGAGTAAAAAGCGAATTCAGCAAAGTGGGATCCGAGTATTCTAAAGAGAATTAGTTCCTGTCTATTATATAAAACTCTTCAGTGATTTTTTTATCTCCATTTAAATAAGTTTCGACATTATAGCTTCCGGCAGAATAAACATTATTATGTTTAATCAGGGAGATTATTATTTTTCCGGAACCTTTTTTCTCCGGATTTATAATATTTTTTTGAATTACATCATAAGAATTATTTTCGATTTTTATCCATTCCACTTTTATTTCATCTTCGAGACCGAGGTGTTTTACTTCCATTATAAGATAAATATCCGAATCCTGACTGCTGAAGGTATAGTTATTATCAAGTTTCAACTTTTCGAAATCAAAATTTTTATCCAAACTTAGATAAATATTTTCAATATCCGGTTTTTCCTGCATTGTAGTTATCACAACTATTATTAGAAGACCGGTGCATATAATAAAAATGATTATATTTCTTTTTTTCATATTAGTATAAAAACAAAATATAATAGTTTGGAGATATTATAAGAGTTATTTAAAGCATTGACCATAAGTTGCCCCAAAATATTTGACTAAAATCCTCAATTGATATATATTTTCAAAATAATTTTGTTTTGGAGGAAATAAATATATGCCTATTTACAGCTATAGGTGCGAGAAATGCGGAAAGGTTTTCGACAAGTTCCAGAAAGTTGGATGTGACGATATTGTCAAATGTATTTACTGTGATTCAAATACAAGTAGATTGTTTTCGCCTGTGGGAATAATTTTCAAAGGATCCGGATTCTACAAAACCGATTATAAATCAAGTTCAAAAAATCTAATTGGCAGCAGTACCGCAAAAGAAAAAGAAAAAGAAACTAAAAAGACTGAAGAAAAATCTTCGGGTAAAGGAGAAATCAGTACTGCGGCAAAAAAAAATAACTAAATTTCAAACATTATTGGTATAATTAGAACCAGATATCAATATTTCAATTATTAATGTTTTTATTATTAATTTTATCTATAACGTTAATATTCATGTATATTTTCAGCCTGAGATTTATGATAAAAACTAATGGCGGATATACGGTACAGAAAAAAATCCAGGAGCTCGAGACCCAAATGCCGGAAACAGAAAAAGAAATACCACACGGATCTTTTCCGCTGGTATTGACTCTGTCCATAATCATAGTTTTAAATTTAATAGAAATAGGTTATTTTATTTACAGCAATTATTTTTTTAATGATTTTGTAATCACTCTAGGAAGTGCAATTCTTATTGGTTATACGTTTTATTCTATGATAAAATTTTTACCTAAGATTAAAAAATTTATAAGTAGGCCCTTAAAGTATTTTAAGGAAATAAATCATAATTTTGACAATGCTTTGAATTTTATAATGGTTGCCCTCGAAATAGTATTTTGTGCTTATATAATGATAAAAATTTTTATTGAGTATATCTTACTCGGTTAGCGAAATAAGGAAATGAAAAAAATATTTATTATTTTTATAATTGCTTTTATTTTTCTGATAACTATGGTTAGCAGTTCATGTTTTAATTCCGGCAGTGATCAGGGAAGTGAAATAGCAGAAAATACCGGCGCGGAAGTAATAAGTAGTGACTCTGAAGAAATATCGGAGGAGAAATTAACTGATCTTCTGGAGGATGAGGGCTTCATGGATGTATTCAATAGTTTTTACTATCCGGATTCTCTAATAGAAGAAGCGGGTAAGGTTGAAAGCGATGAGAATCTGGCTTATATATTATCGGAAGTATCGGAAAATTTTCAAGAAGTCGAACAATATTATAAAGATAAAAAAGTTCAATCGATATGGAGCAGAGGTCTTATATTCGAAGAAAGTTCCGGGGAGATAGAAGAAGAATTCTTGACTTCGGAAGATGAGGAAATTCCCACCTTTAAATTCACCTATTACAGTAATGAAAAAGATAAAATTGTAAATGTCTTGATCAAGGGTCTGGAAGAGAACAGAACCAAGATAATGATCATCTACTGGACTCTTCAGTAAACCATGGAAGATGGCATCGCCTTAAAATCAAAAGTCTACACTGTCAGTGAGCTTAATCTGGAAATAAGAAAAAGTCTCGAAAAGGATTATTCTCTTATATGGGTTGAAGGCGAAGTAAGCAATTTTTATTTCCGCGGTAAGAAACATATGTACTTTGATTTAAAAGACGAGAGTTCAAAAATCAATGTAGTTATGTTTCATAATAACAATAAAAATTTAATTTTTGATATAGAAGAAGGACTGCATATATTAGTAAATGGCTATATTTCTGTTTATGAAAAAAGGGGAGAATATCAGATAGTGGCTCTTGATGCCAGACCGGTCGGTAAAGGTTCCCTGATTTTGGCATTTGAACAGCTGAAAGAAAAATTAGAGAAAAAAGGATATTTTGACCGAATTTACAAAAAAGAAATACCCATTCTTCCGGCAAAGATAGGCGTTGCAACCTCTATCGGAGGTGCAGTAATCCGAGATATAATCCAGGTTTTAAGGTACAGGTTCGAGAATTTCCATCTTATTGTAAGAGATGTCAATGTTCAGGGTTCGACTTCAAGCGACGAAATTTGTGAAGCAATAGACGATTTATGTCAATATGGCGTGGATGTGATAATAATTGCAAGAGGAGGAGGTTCGCTTGAAGATCTATGGGCGTTCAACACTGAAAAACTGGCAAAAAAAATTTTTGATTGTCCCATCCCTTTAATCTCAGCGATCGGCCATGAAACAGATTACACTATTTCGGATTTTGTATCGGATAAACGTGCAGCAACACCTTCTATTGCCGGACAGTTAGTCATATTAAGTAAAACGGAAGCAGTGGAAAAAATAAAGAATCTTAATAAAAGAATATCCCATCTTACTGATACAAAAATAACAATGCTAAAAAAAGAGGTAAATTTTTTTATCAAAAGAAGGATCTTTATAAAATCGGAGACTCTTTTAAATAGATTCAACCAGACAGCTTCCGAATTCCACGGCAGGTTGATTGAGATAATGAAAAAGATTATCCGGATGAGGCAGGAAAATTTAAAACTGATACTCGGGAATCTGAAAGAAAAAAATCCTATTACTGTAATGGATCGTGGTTTTGCTATAATATATAAGGCGGAAGAAGATAAAGGTGTCAGAAGCATAAACGAAGTCGATATCAATCAAAAGGTCAGAATAATCTTAAGGGATGGGATACTAAGCGCCAGGATATTTGATAAAATATATAAAAAATTAGAGTTAGGTTCCGGTAATGAAAATCGATAAAATGAGTTTTGAAGAGTCAATTAAAAAATTAGAAGAAATCGTCAGAGAACTTGAAGATGAAAATATATCTCTGGAAGAATCAATGGAAAAGTTTGAATTGGGTATCAAGCTTTCTTCTAATTGTCTCAAAAAGTTAAATGAAGCAGAGGGAAAAATAGAAGAGCTCACCAGATCCGAAGACGGGAAACTGGTTACAAGGGAACTTGATCTGAAAAAGAACAGCTAAGACTTTTTAGGGTCCGGCTTTTAACTTTTTTTTAAGCATTCGCATAGGTGCCAGCCGATTAATTTAAAAATCTTAAACAACAATATATAGTATATGATTTCAGCAAAATATATAGTAAACATCTATATATAGTTTCTATAGTACTATTGAATAAATACTAAATCAAATAATCATAATTACCTCTATCTTTTTTTATACATAATAGTTTACAAATTGATATTATTGTGGTATTTTATTGTTGTGATGTGGGGGATAGTGGAGGAAAAGGGATGTGAATCCCTATTAATATTATAGAGATGGAGTAAAAGAGTGTTTTCAGGAACGTACCATAGGACCATAGATAATAAAGGAAGGATTTTCGTTCCCTCAATATTCAGGGATGAATTGGTAAGGGGACTGATGGTATCAAAGGGATACGGTCTAAAATGCCTATGTCTGTATTCTATGGAAAAATGGGAAAAAATAGATGAAAAAATAATTGAAAATAAAGTTGCAGAGGGAGACGTGCAGAGATTCAAAAGATGGTTTTTTAGTTCTGCCGTCAAAGAGACCATCGATCAGCAGGGAAGAATCAGAATACCTCAGAATCTAATAGAATATGCCGGGATCGAGAAAGATATTGTTTTGGTGGGCGTTTCTAATAGAGCTGAGATATGGAATAAGGAAAATTGGCAGGAATATTATGGGGATGCAGAATCCAAATATAAGAAAAACACAGATGTATTTGAAAAATTAGAACTTTAGAAGAGTATCATAATGAATTCAGAAGAGGTTCATATACCGGTTCTTTTAAAGGAGGTTTTAAAATATTTAAATTTAAAGCAGGGTAATATCATTTTTGACGGAACGCTTGGCGGTGCTGGTCATACTGTAGAAATTATTAAAGCCATTGCCCCCACAGGCAGAGTAATTGGAGTCGATCTTCATAGCCAGACTATAAGCACCGCCGCCACTAAACTGGAGAAGTATTCTAAAAATGTGATTTTGTTAAATGATAACTTTGCAAATATCAAAGAAATTTTAAAGAAAATAAATATCGAGAGTATTGATGGGTTACTGTTAGATCTGGGATTATCCTCTTTTATGATTGACAAATCGGAAAGAGGGTTTAGTTATCTGAAAGATGAGAAATTAGATATGAGATTTGGTAATGACATAAATTTAAGTGCATTTTATGTAGTGAATGATTATCCTCAGGAAAAATTAATAGAAATTTTCCGGAAATATGGGGAGGAGAGGTGGTCCGGACCGATTGCCAGAAATATTGTCAAATACAGAGAGACCGGTGACATAAGGTCCACAAAGGAACTGGTGGAGATCATCAAGAATTCGATACCTTTAAAATTCAAATACCAGAGGAAAGGTCACCCGGCAAAAAGGATTTTCCAGGCAATCCGCATGGAAGTAAACAGGGAACTGGATAATTTAAAGAAAGCAATCGACGATGGCTTCGAAGTATTAAAAAGCGGCGGACGAATGGCAATTATTTCATACCATTCTCTGGAGGATAGAATGGTAAAGAGTAAATTCCTGCAATATGAGGGTAAATGTACCTGTCCTCCCGATTTTCCGGTATGTAGATGCGGTAGAAATAAAAGAGCCAGGATTATTACAAAAAAGGCAATAAAACCTGATTCTGAAGAAATCAGCCGGAATCCACGTTCAAAGAGTGCAAGGTTGAGGGTTCTGGAAAAGTTATAGTAAGGTTCGTTATTTATTAAAAGGGTTTGATGAGTTTACAAAATGAACTTAAGATTGGCGGAAAAACAGGATATTTACAAAAGAAGATCTTATCCTCTTTTATATCTGGTAAAGGATCCGGATGGCGGAAGAGAGAAGGAAAAGATTGTATACAGCAATAGCGGTCTTTTCTATATATTTGTTGTAGTTATTATCTTTGTCTGTCTTGGAGTACTCTTGAATATCGGGCTTAAAATACAGAGTATAAATTACCAAAAAAGCATATACGA